>TARA_R110002012_G_scaffold1271_11_pt1 | contig 13145 bp, 9 predicted proteins | sample TARA_R110002012 | Tara Oceans TARA_R110002012 (sample SAMEA4396515) | marine metagenome | biome: Westerlies Biome; feature: [DCM] deep chlorophyll maximum layer (ENVO:01000326); material: water (ENVO:00002006), including particulate matter (ENVO:01000060) such as... | depth 40 m
ATTTAATCTACTAGCTAACCAAGTTCAATTAGAAATATTTGAAAATTATTTTATTGAATTAAATCAAGCATTAGCGATGCCGGGTAATAACAGTGAGTACGCTGATATTGTAACAACGTTAAACGAGAAAATAGGTGAGTTCGTAGATAATACTTTCTTAACTAAAACAGGAGAATATTTTACGTACCCAGCAAACGCGTATAAGTTAGGAACATTATACTACGCACCAGGAGGAGCATCAGACTTCTTAGATGGAGTTGAGATTCAAGAGGTAGATTATAACGAGATATTAGATTACAATAACTCTCCTTTAACTAAACCAAAAATATCAAAACCTTTGTTTGTACACGAGAAAGGAAGATTAAAGGTATTCCCCTCGTCTATATCAGCTGGCGTTAAAGCGGTTTATACCAAAGTACCAGATAAAGTAAAATGGGGATATGTTGTGGTAAACGAACAAGCTTTATACAACGCAACAACTTCGACGAATTTTGAGTTACACGTTTCGGAAGAAACAACGCTAGTTATGAAAATATTAGGGTTAGCCGGTATAGTTATACAAAGGCAGGAATTAATGGCGTTAGGACAACAACAACAAGCATAAAATAAAATAAATGGGATTATTAAAAGAAACAGAACACGCTTATTATAACGGTAACGATTTTGGAGGATACCAATTTATATCACTAGATCATATAATTAATAACTTTATGATAGCTTATGTAGGGGAAGGAAAAATTATACCAAAGGTAAAAAGAACAGACGTTTCTTTCCACGCGCAAAGAGCTATTCAAGAACTAAGTTATGATACATTTAAATCTAATAAATCTCAAGAAATAGAAGTACCACCATCTCTAATGATGATGCTGCCACAAGACTATGTTAATTACGTAAAATTAGTGTGGAGTGATTCTGCTGGTATAGAACATATAATATATCCAACAAGTAAAACATCTAATCCAAAAGCTATAAAACAAAATACAGATGGTAGTTACGTTTTTAATAACGACACTACTTTAGCTGAACAAACTTCTCCAAATACAACTTCTGAGACACATGAGACACAATCATTCACGAGCACTAACACTATCTCTATAAATGATAGCGATGGGAATATTGTGGCCGATATATCAACGATATTATCTTTAGGTATGGAATTACACGGAACAGATGCGAATGGAAATGATATTCCACCTGGGACATATATAACAGCTTTCGATGCTACAACGCTGCAAGTGGCGTACGTTAATCAAGACATACCAGTTGGAACTTATGATGTGATTTACACTGAGGGACCTAGTTCAAACACATGGGAGAGTTACAACTCTGCAACACCATCTGAAAATCAAGGCGACTATCAAGATGATACTTATTGGCCAAACTTAGGAGGTAGAAGAGGATTAGATCCAGTACACGCTCAGGGTAATGGATCTTTCTATATAGATGAATTACAAGGAAAAATACATTTTAGTTCTAATATTAGTGGAAAAACTGTAATACTTAAATATATAAGCGATGGACTAGGTACAGATGGAGAAATGATAGTTCATAAATTCGCTGAAGAAGCCATGTATAAGTCTATAGCTTACGCTATATTGTCTACGACAATAGCTGGGCAACCTTTGGCTCCTAGCTTCCAACAACAAAAATCAGTTGCAATAAGAAATGCAAAATTAAGATTATCAAACTTAAAAATAGAAGAACTTACTCAGATAATGAGAGGTAAATCTAAGTTTATAAAACACTAAAATATGCCAGAATTGAAACATGGTTTCGGTGCTGCCAAAATGAATAAGGATGCGGACGAGAGAACTGTTCCTAATGGTGAGTACAGAGACGCTTTAAACGTACAAATAGCTACCTCAGACGGATCTGACGTTGGAACTTTACAAACTCTATTGGGTAATACTAAGATCAATTACCACGCAGGGCAGTTTCAAGCTGAACTAGAACCTTTTTATTCTAAGTGCTGGGGCTCTGTAGCTGACGAATCTAATAACAAAATCTACTATTTTGTTTCTGACACGTTTAACACTACGGATTATATATTTGAATACACAGTGCCAAGTGTTTATAGTGCAGGAATTTTAAAAGTAGTTGCTGTAGATAAGTATAATATAAGTGTTAATATTTCTACTATATCAAGCGGAGCTCCAAGTAATCCAAACAGGATGTTTAAGGTAGCGCCCGGTGACCACAAAAACATACGTCCGGGAATGAGAGTTTCGGGTGTATTTACTGGTGGTCTTTCGGTTAATTTTACAGATGAGTTGAAAGTAATAAAACTAGATGATCAAACTACACACTGGGAGATTTTGATGGACTTACAATCAAACGCTATAGGCGCAACCATATCTTTAGACACAGCGGTAGGACAAACTTTATCTTTAGAAGCGGATAGGGTTTTAAACTTTACAAGTACAATAACAGGTATCAATGTACTAGATGGCGTGATATATTGGACAGATGGCAATAGTGAGCCTAAGAAAATAAATATAAGCAATATAGAGACAGATGCCTCTGGTCTTTTTCATAGTAAGTTTATAGTGAAAGACAACAATGGTAATCAAATAACAGACGACTTACCTTCTGGTAAAATAGATTTTAGATCAAACCCAGAGGGCTTGAAAGAAGAAAATCTAACTGTCGTTAAAAAATCCCCCTTACATCCCCCAACATTATTATTTAGTAATACATCTGACTTTAGGTTTACTAACGGAGCTTCTTCATTACTTGCAGCAAGCGCGATGGTTAATTTTGTAGATGACAACGGAGACCCTATCGAGAATGGTGGTGTAATGAATGTTACTTTTAATCCAATCCCCAATTATGTAGTTGGGGATAAAATATTATTCAGCAGATTTAATAACTTCGGAGAATCTCTTGTGTTAACTGATTACGAGGTAATAGTAGAGTTATTAGAATACGACTCAACAACTGGAGTTGCTAAAATAAAAATAGTTTTTATAACGGGATTAGATGGAGTTACAGGACAAGAAATGTTTCACTGTATATTGCAACAAGAAGCTCCATTGTATGAGTTTAAATTTCCTAGATTCGCTTATAGATACAAGTATCAAGATGATCAATATTCTGCTTATTCTCCTTTTTCTGAACCAGCATTTTTACCAGGTAACTTTACGTATAAACCAAAAGATGGTTACAACATGGGAATGGTAAACACATTGAGATCTTTATACGTGATGGACTTTGTGCCAGATAGAGATACACTACCTAAAGATGTTGTAGCTATAGATATTGTTTATAAAGAATCAAATTCAAACAACGTCTATATAGTTGAAACAATAGAACACGGAGATGATGAATGGGAAGCTAGAGGATCTGATATAAATACCGACGCGTCAATTTACGCTAGAACTAAAGGGGCTTTATTAATAACATCAGAAATGGTTAAAGCAGCCGTGGCTTCGAATCAGTTATTAAGACCATGGGACAATGTTCCTAGAACAGCAAAAGCACAAGAAGTAATAGGTAATAGACTTGTTTATGCAAATTATTTACAAAATTATAATTTAAACTAAAGATTTAATATGGTACCACAAGCACCTCCACCACCAGGACAAAACACATCTTCAGATGGTAAAGCAAAAGTACTAGCGAATGTACAGTCAGATACTAAATCTGGACTAGTAGGCGAGAAGTCTTTAAAATCTCAAAGAACTTACCAGGTGGGTGTTGTTTACAAAGATATTTACGGTAGAGAAACACCTGTGTTTACAAGTAAGGACGGTACGTTTACAGTTCCAAAAGATTTATCAGACAAAAGAAACGCGATAGTAGCAAACTTACAAAACCAAGCACCTACTTGGGTTGACACATTTAAATTCTTTGTTAAAGAAACATCGAATGAATATTATAACGCGTGCATGGATAGATGGTACGATGCTGAAGATGATAATCTTTGGTTAAGCTTTCCGTCAGCTGAAAGAAATAAGATTAAAGAAGATGGTTTTATAATATTAAAAAAACAAGCGGCTAGTCAAGATGCTGTCTACGAAGAAGCTAGATACAAAGTAATAGACATACAAAACGAGGCTCCACAAGATATAAAAACAGATTACGAGTTATATGGTACAGATACTCTTAGTGTATTAGCTAACGGTGCTTTACCAGGTAGCAAAACAATAAAGTTTGATTTTACTACCTCTTCTCCAGCGGCTACCGATTGGGATGCGTCTGTTTTTTATGACGGGATAGTAGCGGATACTTCTGCCACTGGTATTAGCGATACTGGTTTTATAGGTTGGCCATTAGAAGACGTTGTTGTAAAACTATCTAATACTTCGGGAACAAATACCGGTTGGTTAGACGTTGCTAACATTTATAAAGACACAGATCTTTTTGTAGAGTTATCTAAGCCACTGTTAGGAGAGAATGATGGATCAAATGGTATAACTGTTAATAGTGCTATATCTAATATAATACCAATACCAGGCTCAGCCGCTTCAGTTGTAGTTAAGTTTGCTAAAAAGGTGGTTAAAAATAAAGCGGAGTTTGACGGTAAGTTCTTTGTTAAAATAGCTAGAGATGCCGTGTTAGATCAAAAAGTTAGAGAGATAGGTAACGTATCAGCTAATTTTTCGGTAACTAATCAAGTTGATCAATATTATTTTACAAACTCTACTTCTAATAGTACTCAAACTTTTTGGAGTAATGTTGGGGAAAGATGGTTTATAGATGAAGCAAGTAGGGCTAAAGCAGGTAGTGGGGTTACGTCAAACTACAAAGGTCCTTTTGATAGAGATAATGGGTTTGGAATAAAAGGTAATGGTTCTGGTAAAAGAACTGGTGACTCGCAGACGTATCTACAATGTACAATGGAGTTAACTTTAAATAGAATAAAAGATGGGGATAAAGACGGTTATAGTATAGGAAACAATAAACAAAGTAATCAAGATTTCTTAAATAAAATGTTACAAAAAGGAACTTTGTTTAGATGGCAAGAAGATCCTTTTCAACACGTTTATAGGATTGTTAGTTGTGGTGACAGTAGGAATGAAAACACTACAGAAGGACCACCGGATAAAAGTTGGAAAAGAGGTATATTAAATTATTCGTCTTCGAAATCAGCAAGAAAAGATAAGAAAAATAAAAGTATTAGACTGTATCTTAAATTTGTAACAACTGGATGGAGATTAAATTTAGATCAGGCAAGTAGTGGTATTTACCAGTTTTTTGAAGATGAGGAAGGTTTGTATCCTTTTAATTTTAACGGTCAATACACTCCACCATTAGCTACCGTAGGTACAGATAATTGGAATCCTACGAAAAGAGGTTATGGAGAATATTCCACAGTAACAGGAGACGCGAATTATACTGACAGCGCTACGGCTTCTACTGCTTGGACTACTATAGGACAAGGCGTTACAAGTCCAAAAGTTGGGTTGGGAACCAGCGACGATGGATGGGAGAAGCACAACACGTTGCAGATAGTAAAAATGGAGGTTGGCGATAAAGAACCGACTGTTACTAAAGAACCAGCGATATGGGAAACAGAGCCAAGAGAAGATGTAGGTTTAGATATATACTACGAAGCTAGTCAAGCTTACCCAACGAGACTAACAGATCAAACAAATGAATTGTTTGCTCCTTATGGGTGTACTGTGACTAGTATTGATGTGAATCAAGATGGTGATAGCTTATACCTTCCAGATGGATCAACCAATAACGATGGTGGACCAACAATACTTTGGGATTGGGCTCCAACAGGTAATGGTGGGAATTCGTTTTTACTAAACGTTGGAATTGGAAAAATTGGTATACTGTATAATGGAGATATAAATCCCACTCTTGTAGATAATACAAATACAGTTCTTAGTTACATAAATGGACAGTGGGTAGGAAACAATGCTATACACCCTGGGTTAATAGGTCAAGAACTACAGTTTACAAGACCTGATGGAAGTTATACCACAGCAAGAATAAGCCAGATTTCCGCTTGGTCTGCAGGTTTTCATAATATAGATCCAACAGCGCCTAATTACACGAATAGTTTAGGCTTCAGAGTAAAAATAACCTTAGATAGAAATTTAACTAATTCTAAAATAAGACTACCGTATTTTAATTGTTATTCGTTTGGTAACGGAGTTGAGTCGGATAGAATAAGAGATGATTTTAATGCTGTTACTATAGGTAAAGGAGTTAAGGCCTCTACAGTTTTACCAGAACTATACAAAGAAGAACAAAGAACAAATGGTTTAATCTACTCCGGTATATACAACTCTAATAGTAGTATAAATAATCTCAATCAATTTATCGGGGCAGAAAAGATAACAAAAGACGTTCCACCTACCTACGGTAGTATACAGAAGTTAAAAGCAAGGGATACGAATCTAGTAACTTTTTGCGAAGATAAAATATTAAAAATACAAGCTTACAAAGACGCTCTTTACAAAGCTGATGGCAATCCAGATGTGATATCAACAAATAAAGTCTTAGGTGATATAAGTTCTTTTGCTGGGGAGTTTGGTATATCTAAAAATCCAGAATCTTATGCTGAAGATGGTTTTAGAATGTACTGTACTGACAAACAAAGAGGTAAAGTTCTTAGAATATCTGGAGATGGTATAACGCCTATATCTAGCGTTGGAATGGAAGATTACTTTGCAGACAATTTAAAAGATAACGTTACTTTGTTAGGAACTTTTGATGACAGAAAACAAGAGTATAACCTTACGTTAAGAGAAAAGGGAAAAACATTGTCGTTCAGCGAAACGGCTAAGGGTTGGACTAGTTTCAAAAGCTTTATACCGGAAAGTGGACTTAGTATTAATAATAATTACTACACGTTTAAAGACGGGGAAATTTGGCAACACCACGTCAATAGCAGAAGAAATAATTTTTACAATGTTGATTATAATTCTCATGTTGACGTTTTGTTTAACGAGGAATCGGCTACGGTTAAAAGTTTTGCTTCAATGAAGTACGAGGGAACTCAGGGCAAGATAACACAAAACCTCACAGACGAAGAATACTACAATAACATCGGGAAACCTGGTTGGTATGTAGAATCTGGAATAACAGATTTACAAGAAGCTGGAGAGATGGAATTTAAAAAGAAAGAAGGCAAGTACTTTTCTTATATGAAAGGAAAACCTGTTGACCTCCCTAGCGATTTAAATAGTAAAGAATTTTCTTTTCAAGGAATTGACGTTCTAAGCTCTATAGTTAATAACGACGAAGGATCTGAGGGCAGTAATTTACCAGTGTATGGTTGTACTGACCCTACCGCTACAAATTATGATCCATTAGCGACAATTGACGATGGAAGTTGTGTTATACCGATATATGGTTGTATGGACAATACTGCTACAAATTACGATCCTTTAGCTACTGTAGATGATGGAAGTTGCGCTTACCCTGCTTCAACATTCCAAATAACGGTTAAAGATATAGACGACGAAGATAATCCTGTTATTTTAGGTTGTACAAATCCAAGCATGTTTAATTATGACCCTAATGCGACTGTAGATGATGGATCATGTATATCCGCTATATTAGGATGTACAGATCCAACAGCGATAAACTATGATCCTAGTGCAAATGTAGACGTTGGTAATTGTATTTATCCTGTTCTTGGTTGTACAGATCCCTACGCTGCAAATTATAATTCTAATGCTAATACAGATGATGGTAGTTGTTTGGTGTCTTCACTTGGGTTTTTAACTACAAACGTAGCGGGAGGTCCCTACATAGCACTTACTGGCGGTGGAACTTTTTGGGCTGGAGCAGATGCTATAGGCGTGGCTACCATTCCTTATGTTCCTAGTGATATTGTGTTTACCATTAAAACCACTAATTTAAGTACAGCCATTATAAACAGTATTTTAGATTTATCAGCTGGAGATACTTTAGGTTTTGGAGACCCTGGCACAGGTGTGCAACTCGGAACAAGAACTGTTGTTTCCGTACAACAAACTAATTGGAGTTCCACGGTTTATTCAGGAGCTGGAGGTATTCACATTAAGTGTATTGGATCACCTATTTCACAATATCTAAATTTTTACGATGCTCAAGGATACTCATCTTATCAACAAGTAGATTTATTTTGGACAATTTAAATTAATAAAAATGGCAAATATATATACAGTAAGCTCAATAACAACAAGTCCCATACCAACAACAGCTGGAATATTAGACAGTCCGAATGGAGCTCCAGCGAGTGGGTACAACTTAGTAATAGAACCATTACCAGGAAATGATATTGTAGCGGTAAATTTTAAAGTGAATGAAGTTACGACTTCAGGTGCTACTATACCTATGGTTCTAAGCACGCAAGGAGCGTCAGCACCTCCGAACTCTCAGACATCATGGCCTTCACTAATCGAATGGACTATGCAGGGTTTAGGCAGTCCAGATCCTAGTACTTCGTCTGGACTAAAGGAGTTTCCAGCTTTTTATAAAGTGGTGCTAATGGATTCTGATAATCCAACGAACGATTCTAACTTTGCAGGTGGTGGTAATAACAAAGTTTATGTTTGGATTTACTTTGGGCATAACGAAAATAAACCAGTACAATCAATAGCCGATATGACGATAGATATAGATATAGATTATAGTCTTGATCCTTTAACAGCTACAGACGTAGGATACGTCGGGATTAGTGGTGGTGGTAATATAACTAATTTTAGCATATAAGTATGGCGGTATCAAAAACAATTTCTAGAGTAGGAGAAAACAGAAACTTAACCCTTAATGGTACTCCTGGTGCTGAGTTTGAAATATATATAAAACAAGGTAGTAATTATTACAACTTTGACACAGATAATTTTCAGACAATTGCGGTAACATTAAAATCAGAAATACCTTCTAATGGTGTTTTTGAAACAAACGTTGTGATACCAGCGGTTACATCTAATACTAGTTATGATTTTTATATAAGATCTATAGGTGATACCACTAACAATCTTATTGCTACTAACGAGCAAAAAATAGGAACGTTATTTCAAAAAGGAGCTGTTACAGCTACATTTACCACAACCGAAGACACTACGTTGAGTATACACAGTAATCTAACTGGAGGTACATTAACAAAAGCTAACACCCAACTGTCACAAACAGGAGCCGTAACAGAAGCTAGTGGCAACTTAGTATATATACACACTATACCCACTTGGGATATTGAAACAGGTGGGGCTTGGACGCTGTCTAACACGGTTATAACTACCGTTGATAGATTTGATAAAACAATAGTTTATGTAGCAGATGGAACAAATATAGCTTCTGGATATTCTGTCACTGGAGAGGGTATTATAGATGAAATAACAGTGTCTGCGATTAGCGGTAATAAAGTAACTTTATCAGCAGCACAAAGATTAGTAAATGGACAAAAATTAACTTTTTCAAAAAATGAATGGGAGTTTAAAAATATAAGCGCTAAAGCTATAGGTAGCGGCACTACATCTGTTACAATGTCAAATACTACAGAAGTAGCTAAAGTGGGTATAGCAGATATAACTAGTGAATTAGATATTGACGAATATGTGAGTGTTAAGCCAAACGCGTTTCCTTGTCCAAACATAGTATGCCCAGCTGGTGATAGAGTAGAAATTAACGTAGTTAGAGAGTGTTTAAACTACTTAAATGAACTAGGTGATATTGACGCTAACTTATCGGGCAAAACCTTTAAGATTCACTCAATACCTGCTCACGCTACTTCTAGCGCCGCTATAAGAAGTGCGGACACAGGTATTATAGGTACGCTAAGCTTAGATGCTGATGAAAATATGGGTAGCGCTGGAGCTGGTGTTGTAACTTATATCGCTCATGCCAGTATGGAAGCCGGAGATACAGATATATTTTATTACAAAACAGTGGATGCGCAGTCAACGCCAGTAACAAGCTCAACAACTCAAGGAAAAGTAACCGTAACAATAGTATAATATGCCAACAGTAAATTTAACATTTTCAAATAACATAAACGTATCTGTACAGGTAGGTGATATGATATATTACTCTCCAACAACCCCAACTGGTACCCATGATACTGCTGGCACTATAATAGAGCTAGGAGATGTTGCTAGTATATCTGGAAATACAATTGTTGTAAACTATCAAGTGGGTACGGTTTTACCCACCGCTAGTGACTTTATAATGTTCGCTAAAGATAGATCAGCTAACATGTCTAGTTTATTAGGTTACTTTGCTGAGTTTAGAATTGTAAATAATTCTAAAGATAGTGCCGAAATGTACTCTGTGTCCGTGGACGTCACGGATAGTAGTAAATAATTTAAAAAAAGTGTAACTATATAGGTGTAATTTAATTAAATCTATGGAGTTAGAAAAAAGTAAAAAAGTATCTATAACTAAACAGGAGTTAATAGATATAGAAAAGACCTTAATAAGTTTAGCTGACGGTAAAAATATAATAGCTGATAACGGCAATATAGTTTACCATGAAAAATATAAATATAAACACACGTTTGCAGATAGTATTTATATTAGAGAAATGACAATAGAACAAGGAGAGATAATAATGGGAGCTATACATAAACATCTACATGTATGGTTTTTATTATCTGGAAATGTATCTGTGTTGTCTAATGGTGAATTAAAAGAATATCAAGCGCCATGTACGGTTTTATCTGAACCTGGAGTGAAAAGAATTATATATGGAAATGAAGAATCAATATTCACAAATGTCCATAAAAATCCAACTAACACACAAGATATTAAAGAGCTAGAAAAACAAATAGTAGCTTTAAATTATGAAGAATATGAAGAATACATTAATAATAAAAATAAATAGATTATGAGTTTCGTAATAGCAGGAGCGGCAATTGCTGGAGCAACTGGACTTACAAAAGTAATAGTAGGTGGTGTTCAAAAAAACAAAGCAAAGAAAAGGCAAGCGGATGCTAAGGCTCAAATGGAAAAAGATAAGGACGCTTACATGAATGCGCCTATTACAAATCCATATGACAACATGGAGAATACAATGGAAGATCTAACTGTAAATACTCAAACAGCGGATTTTGCAGCACAAAAATCTGAGCAGGCTAGAGCGGATATAATGCAAAATATGTCTTCAGCGGCTGGGAGTAGTGGTATAGCGGCATTAGCACAAACTATGGCTAACACAGCTAATCAAGAAGCACAGGCCGCGTCAGCTAGTATAGCGACTCAAGAAGCAGCTAATCAAAAAGCTGAAAGAAAAGAAGCTGGAAATATACAGGAGTTACAAGCTCGAGGTGATGCTCAGGTTGAAAACTTAAAAAGAGATAGAATGGCAACGCAGTTAGGAATGTCACAAGCGGAGCTTCAAGCAGAAGGTCAAAACGTGGCAGATGCCAACGCTACAATGATGTCGGGTATAAGTGATATCGGTGGAGCGGCTGGATCGTTAGTTGGAGGATTTGATGGTAAAAAAAAACAACTAACTCCTAAGCAGCAATTTGAACTAGACAACCCAGATTTTGATTATTCAACAGTTCCAAATATCCAAACGTAAAAATAAATTATGGCAGAAACAGAAAACAATCCTTACCAGGATAAAATAGATAAAGACAAAAAGAATTTAATTAAGCTGAAGGCCGGTACAGCTAACCAACAATTAATTAACGCTGCTTATTTAGGAGCTAGACAAGAACCATCAGCTGCTATGGATTGGTTAAACGCGGCTGAAAGTGGTTTAACTTCTTTTACTACGGCCTTAGAAAGAGGTAAAGCTGCTAGACAAAAAGAGATAGACGCGATGAATGGAGATATTGATTCTCAAATCGATAATTTAACTACGACTGGTTTTTCGTTGGGTGAAAACTATTATGGTGCGGCTAATGAATATACAAAGCAACTAAGAGAAAAATACTTAGCGGCAGAAGGAGATCCAGAGGCTCAAAATAAAATAAAAATGGAGCTTAATGTAGCTTCTCAATCTATAGCAGGTACAAAAACAGCTATTGAAGAAATTGCTACTGCATGGGGAACTGATATAAATGAGTCAGACTTAGAGCGAAATGGATTAAGTAAGAAGCAATTAGCTATGATAAAAACAGTAACTGCTCCTAATGGAGCTAATGCTATTTGGGATTACAATGAAAATACATTTGTTTGGAAAGATCCTAGCTCTGGAGAAATATATAAAATCAAGGATATTCAAGATATACAAAAACAATACAGCAAAGACTACGCGGGCAAAGAGCAGTACATAAAAGACGAGCAAGCAGAAAGAGAACTTGGCTTAGCATACAAACAAGGAGAACGAGGCGCTGAAGCTTTTAATTTTGAAAAAAAATTACTTAATAACGAAAAACGTATAACAAAAGAAAATGTTAACTTCTATATAAGTGGTGACTTTACAAACGATGGCACTCCGAGTTTCAAAGACGAACTACCAAACCATCCAGACTTTAGATGGGACGCAGAAAACAATCCTATTTTTGATGCTCTAGCTAAAGTGACTATGCCTGATGGTAGTCTTAAATACCCGGATATAGACGGAGATGGATTTGATATAAAAGATTTAGCTACTGAAGCAGATATGGCGGACGGTGTATTTTCGGATGAAGAAAAACAGGCGGCTATGAAAAAAGTTTATGATGCCATAACGGATCCAGATGCCGTTGGTTATGATTTTAATATTACTAAAAATCTAATTGCAGAATATATGACGTTAAGACAAGAGAGTAATTTTTACGGTGGTAAGAAAAGCGATCTAGTTAAAATTGACCCTAGAAAATATAAAGATTTAGATTCCTTTAGAGACGCTGGAGGAAACGTTGGGTTTGCTAGAGCAAATGGTTATAGATATCAAAAAGAAGTCAAAGACAAAAATGGAAAAGTAACAACAAAAGCTGGTTGGGTATACGAGCCTCAAAATGATTTACACAACGCTTTTGTAGGAACTGTTCTTTAAATAATATAATATAAATGGATAACTTACAGTATTTACACAATACATTACTTGAGTATAAATTATTAGATAAGAGTTTTGAAGAGTTTAAAGCAGCTTCTTCAGACAAGTCTTATCAACAAAAGGTATTTCAAGAAACCTCTAATAGAGGTATGTTCGACGGATCGTTTATAGACTTCCAAAACAAATACTTTCCTACGCAAGCTGCTACTATTACTCCTCCTACTGCTACTACTACTCCTACCTCAAAATCTAAAAAGAAAGAGGAAGAAAT
>TARA_R110002012_G_scaffold236342_1_pt1 | contig 13145 bp, 19 predicted proteins | sample TARA_R110002012 | Tara Oceans TARA_R110002012 (sample SAMEA4396515) | marine metagenome | biome: Westerlies Biome; feature: [DCM] deep chlorophyll maximum layer (ENVO:01000326); material: water (ENVO:00002006), including particulate matter (ENVO:01000060) such as... | depth 40 m
ATTTACTGTCTTTACTCAGTTCTGCCACTTTGTTTTCCTTCTTTCTTGTTTTTGTTAAATATTAAATCCCATCGTTTTGCAAACTCTTTTTGAGAAATTTTCATATCTCTAGGCTTATCACCTTTACCTGCACCATTAGGACCACTAAACATATTATGTCAAGTTAGGTGGAACAATGCCTCTTGTTCCTCCTGTTTTATCGTTTTTCTTCATTCCAAATTTTCTTATTGCTTCTCTATAAGAAGCTAGTGCTTGTTGTGCTGCAGCCATTCTAATTTGTGCTATAGCAGGGTTATCTTCTCTAGAAGCTGCATCCATTAATGCTTTTGATTTTACATAGTCTATTAATGCTGGTTGTAATGTATTGTCAACATCTAATGCTGTAGTGCCATCTATAGCAGTTAATTTATCTGGCTCTGCATAGTAAGAAATTATTATTCCATCAGAAACTACATTAACAGTAGAAATTTCACTATTATTTACATGGTCAGCATCTGTTGTATCTCTATATCCTCTTGTAACCGTTAAATTTTGTCCACTTGGCTTTGCAGTTACTAATAAAATTTCATCGTCAATTTTCAACATATCATTTACAGATATATTAGTTACATCATCAACAGTTAAAGTAACATCTCCAGCACTAAAAGTTTCATTAACTAAATTTAAAGGAATTGGTGTACTTGAATCGCCATCATCTGCTTGATATGATAATGTTGCTCCTAGTTGTGCTGGTTTATATTTACCCTCACCTGTTTCAGTAGTATTAGCATCTCCTTCTATAGTAGCTATTGCTATTCTATCACCTTCTATCCACCATACAAAGCTATTTGAAGGGTCTGTATATATATTAGAAATAGATGCCATTATACTTCAGTCCATACGAATTTATCACTTACTGATGTTTCGTTATAAAATCGTTTTATTTTTCCAGGAGTTAATCTAGGTATATCAATATATTCTCCGTCAGAGTTTTTAATAGAGCACCTAAATACTTTATTAATAGTTATATTTTGATTGTCATCTAAATCATACCATAATTTATTGTCTAATAAAGTTGTTTTAGCATTTTCCATTTTTTGTTGATGCATTCCCATATCAACTAATGCTTCATTAATTAAATTTAATACATAATTTTGAGATACTCCAGGAACTGCCTGAAGAACTCTACTATATATTTCTTTTCCAGTAAGTTCTATAGCTGCCATTATTTAGGTCCTTGTAAAGTTTGTATTTGTTCTTTGTATTGTGCATCTACCATTTGATATTGTTGAGTATACCAAGTGTATTTAGCTTGCTGTCTATTTAATCTAGCTGTTAATTCTTGTATATATCCTCCAGCTACTGATAAATGACCTTGTACTTCTTTAATTCTCATATCACCAATAGCATTCCATTCAGCTAAATGAGTTTGTGCTCTTTGTAATTCTGTTCCTACAATAGCTAAAGCTGATGCAACAAGTTCTGTATCTTCTGCTGCTTGAGCACCAAATGCATCTGTATTTTCATTAGGCTGGTCGTTGTTTATAACATTTTTTGCTTGGTCCATAGCATCTTTAACTAATGTAAGTTGGGAATTAGCAGTTAAATATGTTTCTTCATCTCCAAACACTGATTCTTGGTCTGCTACTTCAAATTTATCCATAATATCGTGTGCATCATCTACTTCAGCTTTAATGTCTACTAAAATACCAGTAACAGCATGGTCAATAATATCATCTGTATGTATATCATTCATTAATCTTTGTAATGCATTTCTTGCTGCATATAATACTACTGCATCTTCTGCTTCGTCAGGAAAATTATCTATACCACTAGCTCCGTCTCCGTGAGCTACTGTAATACCTGTATTAATAAAAGTTACAGCACTGTCATTTGAAGCTACACTATCAGGTTTAGTTTCTAAATTATCTGTTTGTATACAATATACTGGGTCACTTGCTTGAGCATATTCCATATAAAGTGGGTCTGATGCTCTATCTTTCATACTTACAGGTATTTTTCTACAAGGCATATGTCTAGATGCATTACCTGCATCTTTTCTAGTAACAGCTACTATTCTTTTTCCTTGTATATCAATAGTATTAGTAAATACACTAGTAGAAGCTATTCTTTCTAATTTGCTTATAGGCAATATATTTAAAATAGAACGAGCACCTGCAGTAAGCCAATCAGACAACGCATCGTCTTCAAGTCCTGCAAAACCTGTCAAAGCATCTACTCTATTTTTAAATGTTTCAGCCATTATCTACCTCTGTTATTATAACCTTTTCTTGAAGGTGATTTCTTAGCATTTTTTTTCTTCTTTACTTTTTTCTTCATTTTACTGTAACCTTATCCTTTTTCCATATTTTTGCTACCGATTTATGTAATTTATCTTTAGCAAGCTTATCATTATTTGCTTTAGTCTTTTTCATGTGACTTTCCATGTCTACTCTGCCAAAATTAATTTGGTCTTTTCTAATAGCAGTTGCCATAGGAGTATCTCTTATAATAGAGTTTACTGTGTATCTTTGTGGAGAAGCTTTTTGACCACAAGAACGGCAGTTAAACCAATTTTCTGGATTAGGCTCGCTACAATGTTGACACTTACTCATGCTACATATAAGTAACTATGTAAGCAACTCTTGTTCTATCAAGTTTTGCTGTATTTATTGAAATAATTGTATTATCTGTTAATGTAGCTACAAAGGTTTTTACTTCTTTAGCTAATGAACCATCAACACTACTAGCTGCTACACTAATATCATTAATAATAACTTTTACTTCTGCTCCACTATAATTTGCCATTTTATTCTCCTATTAGTTTTAAATTTTTAGGGTGTTCGGGGTTACACCTTTTTACGAATAACCCCACAGTACCCAAAACTGTCAATCCTCACGGATTAGTTTATGAGTTGGTCCATGTACCATCTAAGGCTGCAACACCTTTAAAGTACCATCCTGAACCGTCACAACATAACTCTACATAGTCTCCTTTAACAGCATTTACTCCAATAATTAAATTAGAAATACCTGTACCATTAACATTTGAACCATCTGCATCGTCTGATGTGTCTACTTCACCTTCCAAAATTCGACCCCACAGAATCGCTGAACCAGCTGCAATCGTAATTGCTGCTGTAGGAGTATGCTCCTGTACAACGAATTTGTAGTTCGTACCTGCTTTTAAAGATGTAGGCAATGTAATTGCTACTGCACCAGCAGCTGAATCTAGGTAAAACTCTTTACCACTATCAGCTACAGCATCTAAAGTACGGTCTGCTTGGATTTGTTCAACTGGGTTTAAAAACCCACCTGCACCACTATTTTGTTCTAAGTAACTACTTCTCATTTTATAGGTCCTCCACATTAAATAATGCGTGAGATTCTGGTAAGCATACTTCAAGTCCTGCTTCAGTCAGAATCATGTCTTTTCTTAAGTCCTCATCTGCAGCTTGTACATTTGTTTGAACTTGAGTATCACGATTAATGCCGTTTCCTACTAATGGTCTGTAGTATAGTTTACTCATGTCAGCCATAACCATTAACCCAGCTGAGTGACCTCTAAATAATGGTTGTTTAACCATAAATAGGTCTCCGTGTACTGTATTAATTGCCATTAGCTTATGACCGAATCCACCGTCTACGTCTTTCATGTTTACTTTATAAGGACTGTTAGCATAACCAACTGATGCATCAATAAACGCACCATTTCCCATTTTATTAAACAAAGTAATCATAGGTAAGGAAGCCATTGCTAATTTTTCATTAGAGCCTCCACGAGCTGGGTCAAAAATAACTTCCATATCAGACAATAGTCTGTCGTATGTAAGTTCTGCTTGTGTCATAGAACGAGCATAAGCTTTGCCTGAAGCATAAGCTAAATTGCTACTTCCTGAAACAAAAGTACTATTTTTGATAATTTGTCCAACTAGACCTTCAGTGTATTGAATGCCATTACTTCTTGCTTTTTGATTAAACAACATAGCTCTTTCGATATCTATTTTGTGTTCTCTCAATTTGAGTGCAAGCACTCTTTCAAACTCATTAGCATATCCTCTCATGTGAGTTGCGTATGCTGTGTTTGTTACTTCTGCAGCTGTTTTAAAGATTTGAGTATATCCAAATCCATCATCAATGCTGTTTGAAAAAACGTCAGGTGAGCCAGTACCTTCTCCGAAAGCACTACCAATTACTTGACATTTATCATCATTTGCTAAGGTATTAGCTCCAGTTGCTCCTGATATACTTAAACATCTAGCTCTAAAGCTAGTGTCATTTCCACCATCGGATGGTGCAGTCTCTATTCTAAAAATAGCTTGACCAAACCCAACATTTGCTGCAGCGTTACCTGTTGTTCTTACTGCAAATACCATTCCTTTAATTAACCAGTCTACGGATGCTCCGTCTACTGTGTCTACTATTAGTTGGTATTCCGTGTCAGCTGCTACTGTTGTTACTGTAGTACCTTTAACTAAAAACTCTCTACTAGTGTAATCTACTTTGCTACGGTCTTCAAGGTATCGGAACAAAGAGTCGTCAGTAGGCAGTTTTGCAGTTTTGCTCAAGTAAGTAAAGAATGGTGATTCCTCTGGAGATAGCTCAGCTATCCTATCAGAGAAATTATACAATCTTCTTTGGTCTTGATTCTGACCAGCTGGAGCAGCATTACTAACAGCAGTGAATTGACCTGGATTATTCGCAGTTATTTTTCCACTTGTTATTGCCATTTATATCCTCCTAAGATATTATGATTTGATACCCTTGCTAATTTTACCAGCTTGAGAAGCTCCCATAATATTATTCCACATGTTATCTTCATCAGAGACTTTAGGTGGTTCTCCACCTTGTATAATTCCTGCTGACTTAGGTTTACGTTGTGTATTTTTAACATTTTGAATATTATTATTAGCTCTGTTGCCGTTTTTAGCATTCCATACATTATGTAGGGTATCTAGAGGAAGTTGTTCTTTAGGAGTAGTTACAAAATTTACAAATTCTCTTGCTTCATCATTAGACATATTAAACTCGCTTTGAGCTCTATATTGTAAATTATCAACAGCACGTTGTTGCTCTAATCTAGATGTATAATCTTTCATTCTAGCAGAAACAGCTGTTTCAATTTCATTTTGTCTAAGTCTAAAAGAAGCAGAATTAGGATTTGTATACGCATCCCATGGATTAAATTCCTCTTCGGTTAACTTTATCTGTTCTTTTTCTTGTCCGTTACCCCCTGATAAATGGTCTCTTACTACGTCTACCAGGTCAGGATTGTCCTGAAATAGCTTAGCTACTGGTTGTAGTTTCTCGACTTCAGCCTGTGCTTTATCATACATAGACTGGAATTTACGTGCCTCATTAGCATCGTCGGAACTCAAATCTTCTTGATAATCAGACTCATTTATAACATTATTTTCAGAAGTTTCTGAACCTTCTAAAGGTTGTACATTTTCTTGTTGTTGTACTTCACTCATAGCTATTTTCTCCTTTTAGATGTGCTAATTTATTCACTACCATCTCCTGACAATAATGAATCCATACCAGCCTGCACCTGTTGTTGTTGTTGTAGCTTATTTTTCTCAACTTGGATTTTCTGTTGAGCACCAGCTCCTGTCATAACTTTATTAAGTTCAGATTTAAATTTCTGTACTTCTACTCGTTTTTTGTCACTCACTGATTCTCTTTGAGCAGTTTGTAAATCGCCACTAAGAATCTTTATTTGGTCTTGTAGTTGACCTACAAGTCCTTGTAATCTTGATACTTCACTAGTTCTTTCTAATACACCTTGTTTGTCGTATATCTCTGTTTTCTTTAATGCTTCTACTTTATCAATTAATCCTAATTGATATGCTTCTAAATACATTTGATATTCTGCATGTTTATTAGAAGGCATTGTTGAACCAGATATAATTCTAACATCGTATTGACCAAGACTAATATCATTTTCTATTGCTGTAATAGCACCAGACTTATCATCATATAATCTAGTATTAATAGCAAACTCTGTAATATCATTGTTTGGTTGCACTATACTAAATTTCTTTTCATAAGTATAATGTCCTTTACCTAGTTGGTATAAAACTTTTCCTAATTGTTGTAAAGCCATTTCAATATCTCTTAGCTTACTTGCTCCTCTACCTTCTCCCATTTGTGCTAATAACATTGTACCTCTAACACTATTTGGAGCACCTTCTTTAAATCCTTGTAGTAATTCTGGTATACCAAAATTTAAATCAATGTATTTTTCACACTGATTAATTAATTGATAAAACTCTCCTGACAATGGTTGTGGAGAAGGAAAATGTGGTTCTCCATAACTAGGGTCATATTCAATTACTGCATTAGGATTAGCCCAATCTTTTTCTAATTGACTAATACTTTCTACACTACCTTGTGGTACTAGTAATTTTAATCCTGCTGATGTCTGAGCATGAGATAGTGCAAGAGAAAATAGTTTATTCAATAATCTTTGCATATCTTTAACTTTATTTACATCTGACTTAGGATATGGTGTATTGGTCCATATATTAGGAATAGGAACAATAGGATAAATATCTGTATCAAGTACTTCTTCATATAGTAATACTTGACCTAAAGATGTTGTAACTTTAATTCTTGTTTGCTGTACTTCTACAAATTCATATAATTCATTGTTAAATAATCTTTCATTTTGCTCTGCAAAAGCTTCAAATACTGAAGCACTCATAATAGTTTCAGTTCCGTTTTTATTATCAGCTACTCTGTAAAATGGAACTTTTACTTTACTAAATCTTTCTATAAGACGATATCTTTCTCCAATTGAAGATTCATAATCTTTATTATCTACTTCTGCTGGAGTAAATACTTGTTGTGAATTTTTATTTTGAGAGTTAGGATAGTCACCGTACATATCAGACATATTATATGTATCTATATCTGGTAAAAACTCTTCTACATCAGGATATAAACTTAATAATTGGTCTTTAGTAAGAATTGTAGAAAGCAATACGTTGGCTGCATCTTTAAAATATCTATCTTTAGAGGCAGGGTCTACATACACACGAAATGGATTAATGTGAGTAAACATAACTTCGCCTCTTCCATAGTCTGCTTCAGGTTCTACATATCCATAGAAATAACCCATACCTGTTGTAGCATAATCATGTACAGCCTGTTTAAAATGATGAGCACCATCGGAAATATCATAGATATACTCTAATAATGTTTTCCAAACTTGTGCTACTTGTACATCGGAATCTTCTCTAGCAGTAATACCAAATTTTACTGGTCTAGATGTCATTAATGATTTTAACTTATCTATTGCTGCATATATTCTATCAATAGTAAAGTCTGCTTGACCAATAGATTGTAAAGCATCTGATTCTTGTGTGGTATAGTGATTTCCTAGAGTAAAGTCTATAGCATCTCTAGCTTCTATATCCCAATCTTTTCTTGCATCTGCGTATCTACGAAATAGTTCTCTATTATCTTTTGCTTTTTGGTCTTCTTGTATTGCCATAACTATCCTATATACGGTTCAAAAAATTCTTTATAAAATTCTTTATTTCTTGCTAAACGTCTTCTATTGCCTTCTGCATCTTTAAATGTTCTTTCATAATGTTTATATCCAGGTCTAGTAGGGTCTTCTTCTACTGCACCTTTTACATCATTAAACATTAAACATTTAGAAGTAGTTGGAAATCCTCTTAAATTACCAACATTAAAACAATAATCTGCTAAAGCATACTTTAATCTTTCGTCAACACTCTTCCAATCTACATTGTTAGCATTAACATAGTTTTTAGCTTTTATTAAAGACAGCTCTGCTTCATGTCTTAGCTTTACTTCCATTTCTTTTTCAGAAATGCCTTTTGCTTCTAACAATAACTGCTCTTTGTCAGTTCTTATCTTATATCCATAACCTATAGTTTTTAATCCACCTTCTGGTGAATCGTATGGATAAAATATACCTTTAACTTTATTTTTATAACCTTCTACTTTTTTAAGGTAGTCTATAAATTCAGATAAAGTATAGTTAGATGCCATTTCCCTAAAGAATTTACTACCTGTCATCATGCGAAATCTCATATTTTTAATCCTGTCATCCAATTAATTTTAGTTCGTGTTTCATGTACGAAGTCATCTGGACTTTGATAGTCTTCGTTTTGTATTGCTTTACTTCTTGGTGGTTTAGCAAAAAAGTCAGAATAGTATAGTCCATCTAGTAAATCGTCGTGTCTTCCTTTAGGAAATTGAAACAACTCATCTATAAGTTCAGTATGTTCTTTTTTCATATAAAGCTTTCTACTGTTTACTATGCTACCAAGAGACATTTCTAATCTATCTTCTTTTTTAATACCATGTGGAGGTCTTACTCCTTTATTAATACCTGGAAGTAATCTTTTTTCTTTTCTTGCCATTCTTTCTACCATATCTCTTACCATTTCTTGAGCACCTACTGTTTCTACAGCACATCTTCTTATAGGAGAATATTCTTTAGCCATTCTTAGTATTTCTTTAGGTACATCAAATGCAGGTATTTTTTCATGGTAGTAATCAATAACATATCTATTTTTATTTGCATCTATACCCATAATCATAATAACTTGATAGTCTGACTTGTTTGTAGCTGTATGAGCTAAGTCAACTCCCATATATACGTATATAGGTATCATTTCTTCGTTATTTTTTAAATAACTAAACTTTCCGTCACTAAAAAAATCATAGTTATGATATTTTAATCTATCCATTTGGAATGTAGCAGAAGCAACATCTCTAGCATCATTCATATATTCTTGAGCAAATTTGTCTATTTTACCTGCTTCTATAAATTCTTGTTTTTTTTGTTCTAATTTTTTTAATGGAAACTGTTCGTTCCATACTGCTTTACCATCTTCAATAGCTCTAATAAATGTTACATTCCAAGGATAGTCTTTTTTTTGTTTTTGTGCATCAGCATATCCATCGCATACATTTTGTAAGAAAGCATCATAATGTACAATAGTACCTGATAACCATATCCAACCTTCTTGACCTGGACTTTCTTCTAAAGCTGGATATACAGTAGATACAATCCATTGTTTAATTTCATCTCTACGTATAGCAGTTTTAGTGTTTAGCTCTGATTCAAAGTCATCAAGTATAATTCCTGTGTATCTTACATCTACTTCAGCACGACCACGTAATCGTTGAGATGTACCTTTAGCAATAATACGATGTCCTTTATTTGTAACTAAGTCTTTTTCTGTCCATCTTTTACCTGTATCTCCACCACATAGATTTCCAAAATAGTATTTAATAGCATCATTATTTTCTAAATGTGAACGAATATATTTTAAATGGTCGATAGATTGACCTTGTTCTTCAGCTACCCAAGCCATGAACTGTGCTTGGTCTTTAGGTGTAAAACAAAGCTTATGCATAATAGCAGCTTTCATTAATACTGATTTTCCAAAACCTCGAGGCAAAATATTACAAATACGTGCTCCAGGTTTTGTACTAATCAATTTTTTACCCAAATCATAGTGAAAGGGAGGTGATTCGGACTTATGTAAAAAATCATTTGGTAAAAATAACTTACCAAACAGTATTAGGTCTTTAGAAGCTTTATGAAGTAAAAGCTCTTTATCTGTTATGTTAAGCTTCTCCATATTCCATAATAAAGCTTTTATTTATTCCAACTAAGTTCATGTTTTTATCATAAACACATAAACATCCAGAACAAACATAATTTTCAAAAGGTACTTCATACATTTCGTTTAGTATATAATCAAACATAGGTAAGTGAGCTGTCGTTTTTTTAATCTCTTTCTGGCATATCATGCACTTGTCGTGTTTGCGTTGCAATTTCTTTGACACCTTTACCCTCCAATAAACTTAATTGTTTATCACTAAAACCTTTAAACAGTGTAAGTGATTCTGTTTTCTGTTCTTTTTTACCTAACATACCAGCTATTTCCATTAGCATCTTCAGCGACGATATTTTATCTCCATCTCTTGCTTCTTCGTTATCTACTATTTCTTTTGTCTTTAATAGTAAATACTTAGGAGTAATCTCTGTTTCTTCTAAAATTTTTTGTATTTCTGTATCAATCAACTTCTTTATCCTTTCAGTCTTTAATAATAGACTACTTCTTTTCTTTATATAGTCTTCTGAACCTGCTTTTGGAAAAGCTTGTTTAAAAGATTCTAATATGCCATCTCCTTTAGCTACATATCTAGCAAACAAATATTCTTGTTTAGTAGGTTTTACCCTATCATGAACTTGTTGTTCTGCGTGCTTTCCACTAAAGTTATATATGTTATTACGTAAATCTCCCTCAATTTTCTGAGAAGGAACACAATGAAACATTCCGATAGCTGTTCTTATGTATGGATGCTTTTGTAATAAGCCCTTGTCAAGAATCTGACAAACCTGCTCATCATCCGTCAATACCCAAGAATACAAGGGAGCACTTCTCCAGTCATCATACACTTTTTCATTTGGCATAACCTGCCTAAGTTCATCGATGGTATCATATACTACGTGCTCCTTCTCTTTAATTATTCTTTTTTTCATTTGCGATGTACAATATACTGTGGGTCATCTTTACCTAGCTTTACTTCTACCCAACCTTTAGTTTGTGGTTCAAACATAGCATAACGTGCATACTCTGCATATCCTATAAACGAACCTCCTCTTACAAACCATTGTCTTTTTACTTCTTCATCATCTTTTAGTATTTCAAAAGAATCTATTGGTTTTGCGTAAAGTTGGTGATTATGACCTAAATAGTACATATCAGCATCAGGAAAAATGTTTCTTAGTCTAATAAGCTCCATATCTCCATTTTTCGCTCCACTCTTTCCATGTCCACTTGCAAAAGTAAATCTACCGTCTTTATAATTAACTACGGTATATCCTGGAAAAGGAAAGTATGGTATTTCTAAATCATCGCACATAACTCGAACAATATCTATTCCTGCTAATCTAACAGACCTTAATGTATCATGATTACCACCTCTAACAAATAAACATTTATCTTTAATAGGTCTAATCATATTAACAAACTGTTCGTACTGTTCATTATTATCAAATGCTTGGTCACCTTCTGGTATATGGTAGTTAGGTGGAATAAATTCCAACATATCTCCATTTCCAAACCAAACAGCATTAGGGTCTTTTTTAATTTTGTCTATAGCTTTTAAAAATAACATTCTGTCAAATACTTTACTACCAACGTGAACGTCAGTAAGACAATGTATATTGACTTTTTTCTTTTTCAATGTTATTTCTAGTACTTTACCTGGATGTATCATAACTGTCTTCCATATCTTCTAATAAATCTAACCTATCATTATTGTATAAATGATAACTAGTAAGAATTATACTATAATTTATTAAATCTAATAGGGTGTCTTCAAGTTTTTCATCTTTTATTGCAACTTTACCATTTCTCTTCTGTAAATTAGCTATTCTAGCTAGTTTATCCGATATTCTTACTAAAATACCTGTAGGCGTATCGCAAATCTTAAGAGATTCTACCATTTCAAAGTTAGAGAACGGTTCATCTTGTTGAGCATAGTCTATATTCTTGTTATCGCATAAAGACTTAGCCTTTTTAACGATAGCGTCGTAGTTAGGAATCATATTTTCCTCCTGATTTTTCCCATAAGTAATTACCAAAGCCTAATTGGTATAGACTATTAGCAATAACCTGGACTTGTGTTTCTGACATTTCTAAACTAGTGCCATAAGTAATAGCATGTAGTACTTCGTGGCACAATACTTCTAATATTTTACTATCTTCCATATCTGTTTCTATAATAATACTACACTGTCTCATGCTTACAGCTCCTAGTATCTCACAATCATCTGACCCATACTCAGCCTTGCGACCTTCAATGAACCTTATATCATATATATGACCGTTAACTGGTAATTTAAGTAGTTTCTTCGGAATTGTTAGTTTTTTCATCGGCTTCCTTATTGAATTGGTCTTGTAAATATTTATTAAATTTTGTTGTATCTTTTTTCATTTCTATATATTTATTAATAACAGACTCAAGTATTCCTATTTGTTGGTTTAACTCAATAATCATTCTCTTATTGAGGGCGATGTTATAGACTAAATCTTTCTTAGTAGGTTTTTTCTTAGGTTTTATCATACCATAGCTTAAACAACTTATTTCCGAAAAGTCAAGAAAAAAAAATAAAATATATTTTAGGTGTTCATTCATATATTACTTGACAAACGGCTTTTTTTATATTAACTTTAAGTTATAACTAACGACTAACCAACTAGCTAGACTAGCTAGTTAGTTAGTATAGTTAGCCGATTCCCTATCTTAAGCAATAACTTGACTTACGACACAACCCAAAACTCTAAAAATTTTATAAGTATGTGCGTGGTTCTTTTTTTTGGTGACGACCCCCCCCCTCGACTTACATTGGTTTTTAGGAATTTAGTTGAGAATCCTACTAAGTGTTGATATTGCTAGACTTACAGACCAGACCGACCAGTCGGTTTGTTTGGTGCTCAAACCATTTCAACTGAGCACCTTTCACCACCTATCCATGCGTACATTTATCATTTTGCACCGAGGAAAGAGCACGCTATCCCTAGCAATAAGTAGACTTAGCCGAAACCCCTTGCCTCTCTCCCCTCGTATATATAAGTTTGCATATGCAAAACGCTAGACAGACCGACACAGCCACCGAGACAAAAGTTTCGGGGATTGCCAAGGATTGTCGACTAAAAAACAACATGATTTGTGACGATAGAGCACATTTCATAAAACGCCTGACGATGTCAGGAGAGGAAATAAAAATGAATAATCAAGTAGCTTATGAACAGACCCACAGACTAATAGACGAGACTTCGTTCGATTCGTATAATCTTCACAGAGAGGACTTCTCGGAAGAGGCACGAGTTTTAGCATCGCTTATTGTCGAGAATCAGCACGGAGTAGCTCAGGCATTGGTAGAAATGACCGACAGAGCCCAACAGGGAGCACTGCAGGATATCCTAGGAGCAATGCCGTCGGTATTGGTAACGGACATTTTCGATGCCGAGGAGAAATGTGAGATAAACGACATCTATGCCGTCGGTATAGTCGTTGACCTGTTCACTACTGCCGACGAGGTAGAGTACCAGTTTTGTGACGACAACCTAGGGGAGGATTTCGTTTAACTGACGGACTAACCG
>TARA_R110002012_G_scaffold232234_2_pt1 | contig 13143 bp, 14 predicted proteins | sample TARA_R110002012 | Tara Oceans TARA_R110002012 (sample SAMEA4396515) | marine metagenome | biome: Westerlies Biome; feature: [DCM] deep chlorophyll maximum layer (ENVO:01000326); material: water (ENVO:00002006), including particulate matter (ENVO:01000060) such as... | depth 40 m
CAATGAAGCCTAAAGTTAAACGAGGAGATCCTTTTGCTCACTTGTCTAAAGAACTACGAATGAAAATATTAGCAGGAAAAGCCTTACGTGGTGGGGGAGCTAAACAGCTTGCTCAAAATATTGACCGTTCAGGCGGACCTAAAAAATAGACCAACTCCGAAGTGTTTACACTTTTCGTGTTGGAACTTCGCTTAACTTCCCCTAATTCCTGTGTTTTAGGGGAAGTTTTTTTAACACAACACAGATTTTTACGATCTATAATATAAAAAATAATAGGAGGTACCAAGTATGCCAATACGCATGAGATTAGAGTTTGCATTTTCTGACTTAATAAACAATTGTATTTCATTAGAAAAGAAGCTAAAAGAAGAAGGCTTCATAACTAAATAACATAGAGGATTATTATGATACGTAAAAAGTTCATGCTTCCAAGAGTAGCACATTGCTGAAAAGGAGCATAGCTGTTTAGTTAAACAGTAATTTATAATAGTTTTTATCTATTTTAACGCCTAAATAAAATAGATACGGAGATAACACATGACTAGCACAGCCGCAGCAGTACCTTTTAACAACGCCTTTCCTGGGACCCTTGATCAAACAACACAGTCGTTTGCAACTTCAGGTGATACCTCAGGACTTGGAGACCTTTCAGGTCCTTGGTTTATTGAATCACAATCACTAAATTATAACTACTTACGGGTTCCCATTGGAAGCGTTTCTTCTATGTCCATAGGGCTTAGTAGCATAACAATGGAAGGAAAAATTGATAAAACAGTTCTTCTTATTGTTGCTGATTGTCATTATACATCAGTAAGTAGTAATGTATTTTATGCAACTTCTAGCTTCCAACAAGCACAAGACTTTATCGTTCAAGCAGTAAGTGCCGATGCTAACGGACAAACTTACGGCTCTTCGCTTGCAGCAGGAGGCTTTGGTCCAAGAGGTCGAGTAATTACAGACCATCCTTTCTACTCAAGAAAGCCTTATGTAGAAGGTCGAGATATTATACAAACTCAAACATCAAGAGGAGCTATGAATTTCGTAGCTGTTTCGGTGTCTTCAAATAACGGTGTTTCGATTCCTGTCATATTGAATGAGTATCAAACCCTAGAAGACCTTATGACTCCAGAACATGCCCACTCCTGGAATACAATGATGGGAGCAAAGGGAACACTTCTTGGAGTAGAATCACAACCTCAATTAGGCCTTAAGTTTGGAGGCTATAGAGTAGAGTTAGATAAAATTGATGATGTCCGTATAACTACTGATGAAATTGGTAGGCTTTTTAAAGATGGATATTTGACAGACGGAGCAGGAAGACCTGTGGGTACAGTAAGCCACGGGGCTGGAATGCACAATGTTTTAATTAACAAGTATGACTATACTCATCATAACTGGTCATAATTTTATACAAATTAAGACTAAACAACACTAGATATATTAGGACAACACTTTAGGAGAACCTTATGGCACCATCATTAATTTCAACAGCAGTACCCGCCCACACAGGAGGCGCGGCACTCTTTTCAATGTCAGGAACAGGACCTGTATCTGGCGTTTCAGGAACAGGGGCGCTTTCTGGGCCTTTCTTTATCCAAGAACAATCACTTAACTACGACTACGTTAGAGTCCCTTACGGGTTCTTAAGTAGTGTAGTTGTAAGTCTAAGTGGATCAACATGGAATGCAGTAAATACTGGTTCAGTTCTTATGGTTAGAGCTACTGCTAATTACAATGTTCGAAAAAGTTATGAGTGGTTTGAAACTTCTTCGTTCCAACAAGGGCAAAGATTCTCAATAGAAGCAGCTAGTGCTGACTCACAAGGTAATACTTATTGCAATCAAACCCCTTCAGATTGTGGTCTAGCTTCCTTCTCCAGTACTTACGGTCCTGCAGGAAGGGTCTATACTAGCCAGAAATGGTATAAGAGAGAGCCTTGGATTGAAGGGCAGCATGAGGAGACCGATCAAACGGTTGTAGGGTACAACTATCAAGCATATAATGATAATGGTTCGATACCAGACCCACAGAGCGGTACTAATGCTATGGATGCAGAGCTAGTGTGGGGTGACTTTAAATCAACATTTTCAACAGACAACATTGATGGAGAGCAAGGCATGACAGCAAGGATGTGGACCGAAGTAGCACCAAAACAGGGAACTTATTCTTACGGACAAGATCTTGTTGACGATGTTATTAACAATACCGATATGCTTGGTGATCATTTCAACCTTGGAGGCTTGTTCTCACAGCAAGGACCTCAGGTTACACTTTTCCCTTACCGATGGACACGACACGACTGGACTTAATAGGAGAAATTTATGGCAACTATTGTTAGAAGCGCGGCCCCAAAGGCACAAAGTGCTGCATCTTACCCTGGGTATTTATCCCTATCTAGTACAGGCCCAGTTTCTGGTGTCTCTGCAGTAGGTTATTTCTCTGGACCTCATTATGTGGAAACACAATCTCTGACGATTACTTATAAAAGAATGCCACATTTCCACTTCTCGCATGGAAGTTTAAATTTGAGTGCTGGTAATTTAAGCCCTACTATAGCTGGAACCTATTTAGCTTTACAAGTTAGCCCTATAGTAACTAGAGAAAAAGTATATGATTGGTATGAAACTTCTTCTTATACACAACCACAAAGATTTACTGTATACTCTGCAAGTGCTGATTATAACGGCAAAACATACGGCACCCCAGCGGCTGGGACATTATGTGTTCAAGGAAATATTTTAACTACTCAACCTTGGTACTTTAGAAGACCTTGGACTGCTGCAGACGATGTTACCTCTCAGTCTTGGACACCAGAGCCAGGGGTTAGGTTAGAAACTCGATTACATCCACATCCCGATTCTCTTGCATTCGGTCCTGGTCTTTTTGGGGAATATGGTTCCGCAAACACTGCTTATAGTTATAGACCTATTGCTCGACACGGCAATAATTGCATAAAAGACTCTCTATTAGCAGTAGGTGAACCCAATAATACTCCACAAGACTCGTTTAATCATTACGGTTTATACAATAGAACCTTTTGGGATTCCGTTGCAGGAAAGACAGCAGCAAATAACCAGGTTCAAGTGAATGGGACTTTAAATTGGTCACCGCCAGGGTCCGATCAGCAGGGTGAATTTTGCTACCAGGCTACTCATATCTCAAACGCTACTTATTATACTCCATCCTTTCTTCAAGATAACCATCAACTAGGGTTCAAGTCGGGTGCATACGGTGCTGACCAGGATAGTACTGGAGATATTCAAGTGTTAGTTGATGAGATTGCGGATATCATAGCGAAAGATTGGAATGATGGATCATCATCTATTGAGTATGATTATTTTGTAGGAACTTGCCTACATCAACCCTTCCAGAATAAGTGGATGAGTTTAGCAAATCAACATTACAGTAAATCAAGACATTATTGGGGTAATTAAACTATGGCACTAGTAAAAAGCGCAGTAACAAAGGCGATTAATCAGGGTAGTAATCCAGGCTATTTAACCTTCTCAGGAACAGGGCCAGTATCTGGCGTTTCTGGTGTTGGGGCTTTCTCTGGACCTTTTTATGTTGAAACCCAGGTGTTAACATACACTTATAAACGTGTTCCTAATTTTAGGTTTACAAAAGGAGAGATCTCTCTTAGTAGTATGAATAATAGTCTTAACACTTATTCTACACACCTATTAGTTAGAATTGATAAAGCCACAGTAACTAGAGAAAAAGTGTATGACTGGTATGAAACTTCATCCTATATACAGCCACAACGATTTACTCTGTACTCTGCAAGTTCAGATGAAACAGGTCAAACTTATGGGACTCCCGCTGCTGGGACGATGTGTGTTGGTGGTCTAGTGGATACTACCCAACCCTGGTACTTTAGAAGACCTTGGGATACATCCCTAGGAGATAACGAAAGTGATATGGGTGTTTTTCCTCTAGAATATGAGACTGAAACACCAAATCAATGGCATAATTGGTTAGGGGATGCATACAACTATGTAGCAGAGAGTAGCATAACATGTGGAGTTTCATCGACACCAGAGACACCCATTGACTACCCTTGGTCGGACAGCTTATTTTGGCTATGCTTTCCTTACACTACAGAAGTAAGCATCAAAGGCCAAACAGCAGGCTTCCCAGGACAGCAAACATGTGAGCAGACAATTCCTGGTGCTGGAGGATTTAAGGCTACTTCTATAGAAACATTATTATACTTAGGCCATCACATTGGAACATATTCAGTTGATCAGGACGATGTTGGGGACACGCAACAAACTACTGACGCGATTGCTGATTCATTGTCCTTGACATCCTCCGTAGAGAGGCGTTGGGTTAAATCTCCAGATGGTGCTAGAATTAGGCAAAATCACTACGCTAAATCTAGACACTATTGGGGTGGTTGATCTGAAGCGGAGGATTTTTAGAAATAAGGATCCTCGTTATTGGGAAAAGCGTAATGCTTTTACAAAAAAACTTAAGCGGATTCGTATCTCAGAGTCTAAGCGTAAGCTAGGAAAGAGCTTAAATAGAAGCAGGAAGCTTCTCCCCTGCCATACGTAAGAAAGCCATCCTATTTTGGTGCCAGGAATCTCTCCCCGCAAGCTCTCCTCTTGACTGATGTAGAATATTAATAGGTACAGTGTAGTTTTTTAAACCTTTCTGATGTGCCTTAAATGTGTATAGGATATCGTAGAAATCCCAATCACCTACAAACCTTTGTGGTTTTTGCAGCCCTATGTATTTCATTGTTTTTGCCGTGGCTGCTAGAAATAATCCGTCCATAACGACTGTTTGCCCATAGTTGCCGTAAAAAGTAGCGTCTGCAGATGCTATATCATCACCATGCATAACGAACCCAGAATGTCTTCCTTGTTGCCACATGGCTTGATCCCACCAAACAGCATTTGTAGACAATGTTTTTGTTCCAGCTACACCTAAAAAGCCTGTTTTTGGGTTACTAAGCTTAGATTCTAGTATCTCTGTAAAGATTTGAGGACTAGTTGTTATTTTTATGTCATCATGACAGAGTATAATAATATCAGAAGGGTCAGGTTTGCTCTCCTGTAAAGCGCAGTCATAGGCTGAAAAGATAGAGTCTTTACCTACTAACAAATTTACTTTTGCACCGATACTAGATAAATAGGAAACTAATTCTTTAGTGGTGTCATTCAAACTACTAGACCTAGTACAAATAAAAGCGTAATACTGCATGTCATATAATAGAAGCGAAGAAGAACTTTTACTTCAGGAATTTAATAAATGTAAGGACGATCCTATCCATTTTATTTGCACCTATATAAAAGTTACTCACCCTGTGCGAGGATTGGTTCCTTTTGAGCTATACCCTTTTCAGAAGCAGATTCTAAAGGACATCACTAAGCATCGCTTTAATATCCTTAGAAAATTTCGACAGGCTGGTTGCACTACGATCTCCGCAGCATACTCTTTGTGGATGGCTACATTTCAGCAACACAAATCAATTGTAATTCTTTCAGTGGGTGATACTGAATCTACCGAGGTTCTTGATAGAATTAAAATTATGTACGAAGAGCTACCCCCTTTTCTTCAGGCTGGCATCATAGAAAGTAATAAACACACTCTTAAGTTAAAGACTAACTCTATTATCAAATCTAGACCCTCTGGAAAACAGTCAGGTCGTTCACTTGCTGGTTCTTTTTTGGTTATTGATGAGGCAGCATTCATTGAGAACATTGATTCCATTTGGGCTGCTGTATATCCCATTATCTCCACAGGAGGCAGAGCCTTTATATTGTCTACTGTTAACGGTGTGGGTAATTGGTACTACGAAACCTACAACGCAGCAAGAGCAGAAAGAAACTCATTTAATGCTATTGATATTACATGGAAGCAGCACCCAGAATATAGTAGGGTGGAAGGGTATGATCATTTATATGAATCAATGGAGAAGAGGTCGCCTCCTACGTACATTGATGAATGGGAAAGCGTAACAAGATCAAACATGCCCTTAAAGAAGTGGCTACAAGAGTACGAGTGTGAGTTTTTAGGAACAGGAGACACTTTTATTGAAGGTAGTATTCTAACTGCGCTAAAAGACAATGTTAGCGATGATTTTTACACAAAATATAATAACCGTATGCGAGTCTGGGAGGATCCAGATCCTTCGTATGAGTATATTATAGGGGTAGATACTGCATTAGGCAGAGAGTTAGATTATTCAGCTTTTCAAGTTGTTAATGCATATAACGGAGAAATTGTTGCTGAATTTTATAGTAACAAAACACCTATAAATGAGTTCTCTAAGATCTTAGCTACTGAGGGTGTTAATTATAATACAGCTTTAGTTATAGTAGAACGAAATACCATAGGAAATAATGTATTAGATTGGCTATATAATCAGTACGAATATGAAAATGTTTGGCATGACGAAAAAGGAAACCCAGGATTTCAAGTTACTCTAAAGAATAGAGATCAAATCCTGGCAGATTTAGAACAAGCTATAAGAACTAATGTTGTGAAGATTAACTCAGAAAGAACACTAAAAGAACTAAATGCATTTATTTTAACGGAGTCTGGCAAAGTAGCTGCTGATAAAAATAGTCATGATGATTTAATTATGAGTCTAGCTTTAGCTATTCATGGACTAAATATATATGTAGAACATTCTCATGTTGATTTTCAAAGAGAAACTTCCGTTAGAAAGGATCCATTATTCCCTTCTAGTGGTAAAAGTATGTTTAAAACAGCGTTTAATGGCATGACAGAGGAAGACATAAAATGGTTGATAAGCTAGAAGAAGAAAAGCTTGATGAAAGCGTAGGAGAGACTACGTTTGATGCTGGGGCAGGGAGAATGGGTCCTTACTTTTATCCCAGAGGCGCTTTAGGCAAGTTTTTTGCTAGGTTTTTTGCTACTAAAGCTCAACCTGTTGTTGCAAGAGAATTAGAGTACGACACAACTGACTCCAAGAAAGGAGACACTATTGTTCATGATGCGCCTGGAAGGAAGCCCTCTCCTGGGATACCTTTGGCAATAAGTAGGTCTGAGCCTGTATCCCAGGAAACTGAGATTAATCGAAAAAAGAGATACAAGTCTTACGAAACAATGGATGATTATCCTGAAATCGGATCTGCATTCGATATTTATGCTGATGATAGTACTCAAAGAAATACAAAAAATGAGCGTTGGGCTGTAAAGTCTGATAGTCATGAAGTAGTCGAAGAAGTTATGTCTCTTTTTGAAAAAGTTAGATTAGATAGACTTTATTGGGACATTACAAGAAACGCAGTTAAGTTTGGTGATTGTTTTGTTGAAACGATTGTTGATGAGAATAACTACAGCGCAGGAGTGCAGAAGTTAAAAATCTTGAATCCAAATTATATTCTTCGGGTTGAAGATAAATACGGATACCTTAGTAACTTCTTACAGGAAATTCCCAATAAAGCAAGTTGGGATACGATGAATTCGTTTGATACAGGAAAGTCTAGTAAGTATGTTGAGCTTGACAAGAACCAAATTATACATTTTAAACTGTTTACCTCAGACCCAAAATTCTACCCTTATGGTAAATCCATAGCTTGTATGGCTGTGCAGGTTTTTAAGTCTTTAAGGCTTATGGAAGATGCCATGCTTATTTACAGACTAGCTAGAGCCCCCGAACGACGAATCTTTTACATTGATGTTGGGAATTTACCTTCAGGAAAAGCTGAGATGTTTATTGAGCGTGTTAAAGAAAAGTTCAAAAAAGAAAAGTACTTCAATAAGGGAGGGATTGACGAAAGATATAACCCGTTAAGTGCTGATGAAGATTTCTTTGTTCCAGTAAAAGGTGGCAGCCAAGGCACAAAGATTGAAACGCTGCCTGGTGCTCAAAATCTTGGAGAAGTGGCAGACGTTCAGTACTTCAGGGATAAGCTTCTAGCAGCACTTAAGATCCCTAAAGACTTTATAGTAGAAAAAGACAAGTCTCCAGAGAGGAAAGCTAACCTATCGCAGCTTGATGTTAAGTTTGCTAGGACTATCTCTAGAATACAGCATTGTGTTGAGTTAGGTTTAGAGGATATCGCAAGAACACATTTAAGATTTAAGGAATACCCTGAGTCACTAATAAAAGCTCTTAGAATTGAATTACCTGATCCTTCAGACATGTTTACAAAAAGAAAGCTTGAAATTGATGAGGCAAAACTTAGAATTATCCAAGGCGTAACCGCTACTGGATTATTCCCTAAAGAGCATATCTACAAAGAATACTATGATATGAGTGAAGGGCAGATAGAGCTAGTTAAGAACCAGTTAGAGCAAGAAGCAAAAGATATGGCCGAACAGCAGGGTGAATTAAATACTATTTCCCCTGGGGCAGGAGACCTTAACCAAGGAAATCAGCCAGCGGCAGTACAAAACACGCAACCCATGGCGGGTCCAACAGAAGCCATAGACTTTTCACAGATAAAAAACCGATTACTTTTAGAGAAAGGGGCTGAAAGCTCTGACGTAAAAGCTATAAACAGAATCATTAAAAGAATAAGAAAAAATTAGTGATTTTTTATAGTTTATATAAGCATATATAACATAGAGCTTTATACCAAGGAATAAATAATGTTTGATCAGATTTTCGAAAACAGAAACAAGAAACTAGTTAATATACTCAAGATTGCCGATTATTTGGGTCGATCTCTCCGAGAGAACGTAGAGGTTTTCTCTATTGATGACTCAACACAGGAAACAATCTTTATTACAGAAGGTGATAAAATCATAAAAGGAACTTATGATTTCTCTGATGGGGTATCTCTAAAGAATATTCTTGTTGAAGATGCTGATGTTTTCTCAGATGACAAGCAGTTTGATACCTTTGTTTCCAACAAGGTGTCTGGTTTTGTAAAAAATATATATGAAGACTCTTTCATAGATGCCGAAAACTCTTTTGATAATATCTTAAGCCTTTGGGAGAATCGCGCAAAGTTCTTTAATGTAAAAAATAGATTACTAGAAAAGAGCGAGAAGCTTCATGCTAGAAAAGGAATTATAGCAACTAATTCTTACCAGCGTTTTGTTGAAGTCGCTCCTTTAGTAGTAGATTTTCTTGCTGAAAATAGGGATGCTATTTCCACGATTCCTGAAGTTAAAAACTCAATCATGTTATCTAACACTATCGCTACTGCTTTTAACTGCCCTAGGCTTGAGTATGAAGATCTTGTAGAAAACAAAGAATTCTCAGTAGAGGACAACTACAAAAAGAGTATTTACGAGATGGTATGTAGTCAAGAGCTTGTTCGTAAAGAACTGTACGAAACAAAACAGGATTTTGCTAACATCTGGATCAATGAAGAGAAGGTTTCTGCTTTAGCTGGGTGTGTTTTTGAGCAGGACTCCGATAAGGTAGAAAAGAAATTGATTGAAGCGGTTGAACAGGTCCCCTATTTAGCGTTATCGTCCAAAAAAGAACTAAGAACGGTTATTGCTAACAGCCTTCAATTACAAGAAGACTCAGTAGTATCTAAAAAAGACCTCAACAGTTTTATTTCTTACTTGTTCGAAGTAAAGAAACCATTAAAAACTCTCTTTGTTCGTTCGTTAAACGAAAAATACGGGGTTAATGTCCAAAATCTTAAAGAAATTCCATCATTTAAGAGCTTGGCAAACACACAAGTTGTTCTTTTCGAGTGTTTATCAAAAGTCGCACCAAAAAATAGTGCAATAAAAGAAGTTTTAAAAGAAACAGCGCGGCTTTTAAAGGATAAAGATGGCGTTGAGTGTTTAGACGTTAACGAAGACATCAAACTTCTCTTCTCTGAGGCAGAGTTTGAAGGCTTTGTTCCTGATAATGATATTGATACATTAAATTTTTCAAATATCTCAAGTTATTGCTCAAACGTAGATGAACTAGTGTCCATTTTATCAGAAAAAGAAGAGATTCCTGAATATGATGAGGATAGAGTAGAGGACATCGACCAAGACTCCATTGAAGCAGAAAACTCACAAGAAGACTTGGAAGAGTTCCCTGATTACGATGAAGATGCTAAAGTTGTTGACGGAGCAGAACTGTTAGACACTGATTCAGAAATAAACGAAAAACGAAAGAAAAAGCTCTCTAAAAAGCAGAAGAAGGTTATGGATGTAGAACCTGCTCCTGAAGGAGATGGTGACATTGACGCAAAAGATCTCGCTAAATTAAGGCAAAACGAGCAGGCTCCTGTTGAGACCGAAGAACCTGAGCAAGAAGAGAAGGTCGAAAAAGAAGAAGAAGACAAAAAACAAGAAATTAACCCAGATGAGTATATGAAAGCTCTTAAAGAGTTAGAAGATGCTTTAACTAACTTAGACATCTCAGGAGATGCCAAAGAAGAAGAGGAAGAAGAGGGTGACGAGTAATGGGTCAAAGAGAAGTAATCCTGCCTGTAACCAAAGTATTTACAATGGTGTCAGGCGCTACGCAGGTTATCCCACTAGAGGATACTACAGGAACTTCTGTTGAGGCTACTTACGCTACTTTGATTGATCTCTCAGGTGGACCTCAAGCCCCTGATGATGATATAGGCACTACTGCTTGGATGAGATTAGTTCCTGGACATTTCTCTGCTACTAATTGGCAATACAAAGCGTGGACTTCTGGAGTAGGTTACACTGAAGGTGCTGCTGGTGCAGTTGCGGGAGGAGTTTACAGGACTGATGCTGATGCAGCGGCTGGGGCTCTTGTTTTTGCATCTTCTATAGATAGCGGTAAGGCAGTTCCTGGTGTTGTTGGACCTGCGGGTACGACTCTAGTATTAACTACTATGGTTGCATTTGACAGGGTAACCGTGGGAAACCACAGCGAAGAAACAAAAGTATTCGCTTTAACCTTTGGTAATATTAAAAACGCTAATAGCACTAAAGATCAGCAACAGCCCTGGGGTCCTTAATGTCGCAAAGAGATGTAATACTACCTGTAACTAAGATTTTTACTGTCGCTTCTGGAGTTACTAAATCAGTTTCATTAGAGGATACAGCAGGAACTTCAGTTGAAGCTACTTATGCCACTGTGATTGATTTATCAGGGGGAGTTGCGGTTAATGTTGGCCCTACAGCGGTAGATCAAGCGTCAACTTCTAGTCTCGGGTCTACTGCATGGATGCGGCTGGCTCCTGCTACTTTCTCAGGAACAAGGTGGCAATATAAAGCCTATACGTCTGGTGTAGGGTACTCACAAGGATCAGGAACTTTATTTTCAAGTGTTGCGATTAAGTTGCCAGCGGGACCAGTGTTTGCTTCATCAATAGATAGTGCTAAATCCGTCCCTGGGGTGGTAGGTCCTATGGGGACTTCCCTTGTGTTAACTACGTTAGTGCCATTTAATGCGGTTACCTTAGGGAATCATAGTGAGGAGTTAAGAATCTTTGCCCTGACTTATGGCGTTGTTAAAAGTTCTAATAGCATAAAAGATCAAGAGAGGTCTTGGGCTCCGTGAAAGTAGTTAACTTAGCTACAGCTAACAGTTTAGCAACAAGAACACCTACTTTGCAGTTAAAGCCAGGTCGCCACACATCAACAGCGAAAAGATTTAAAAGTGCTGTTTGTATTGCTAGAAGCGGCAGAAAGCCTTATCTTAAAGTTACAATTAAAGATAGTAGTCCATATCGTGGAGCTAAAGGAAATGATTTAAGTCTTCATTTAGTTTATAACTCTAACAGGACCTTCATAGAAATACATGATAGCAAATCTAACTCTGATCGGTTCGGGCCTAGGTTAAACAGCGGTACTGGGAAAGACTCTATTCAGGATATTGCAGATAAAGCTAACGGTTATGCAGCCTGGAGTGTTCATTTCTTATTTTCCGTTATACAGCAAGGTGATGACATTGTTTTTGATTCTGGGTTTACTGGTCCTGGAACAAAGTTCCGAGGTGGGAGAGGGCGATAAATAATGGCAGATTACCGCCCTCTTGTCCTGTCTGGGACTACCGCCAAAAGTGTTATTACAGAGCTTCCCACAAGCTCTATTTTAATAGCTGACGGTGTTCGTTTAGGTGCTTCCGCTCTTTCTATTAGCGGTCATCTAGAGCTAACGGGAGGCCTCTCAGGTACGCCTTCAGTATCATCTACTGCTATAAATTCACCTGCATTCACTGGTGGGACTTTTACAGGAACAAGTGTTTCTTCAACAACGGTATCGTCTACAGCATACACAGGAGGAAGCTTTACTGGGGCTAGTGTTTCTTCGACAACGGTATCGTCCACAGAGTACACGGGAGGGAGCTTTACTGGGGCTAGTGTTTCCGCTACGGCGGTTTCAGGTCTTACCTTTAATGGTATGCCTTACCCTGCTCCTTTTGCATATATCCAACTAACCGCAGATGACGCAGCATCCTCGGATGAAAAACACATTGGATACTCCAATACACCAACCAGTGTAGTATCTGATGCAACAGATATCTCCTGGGATGACTCTGCTAAAAACTTTGTAATCCATAAAGCAGGAACGTATGAAGTTATAGCAATAGTGATCTTTGAAGGTGGATCTACTTTAGTAGAGATGCACGTTAATAAAGAGGGTAGTCCAGTAAACACCGCTAACCCCAGGGCGCACACTACCGTAGATCCCGTCGAAAGGACAATTTCTGCAATATTTACCGCTGCTGCTACTGATGTAGTTGATGTAACTTATGAAGCGACTTCCGCACAAACTACGTCTGCACAAATAGGAACGACCGTAACAATTAAAAGGGTAAAATAATGCCTACACAAGGAAAAAAAATGATAATCTCAAAAGAAACTTTAATGCCTTTAGGTATGGTAATCGCGCTATGCGGAGGTGTGGTTTGGATTAGTTCGCAATTAAATTCCATTCATTTTAAATTAGATGCGTTAGAAAGTAAATTAGAAGACCAATGGACTAGACGCGATATGGAGAATTGGGCTTTGAAATTAAAACTGGAAAATCCAAATATTATGCTTCCAAATGACTAACTATTATAAAGGGAGATACTTTTATGAAACACTTTATTTTATTAGCAATATTTTGCTTAATCACAGTAGGTGCTACTCAAGCACAAGAGAGGGGACATGGCTTACAGCGAAAAGGTTCTGAATCATTACAACAATCCGAGAAACGTGGGAAGCTTCCCAAAATCGGAAAAGAACGTGGGAACAGGAGTAGTTGGGGCTCCAGAATGTGGGGACGTTATGAAAC
>TARA_R110002012_G_scaffold2518_11_pt1 | contig 13141 bp, 11 predicted proteins | sample TARA_R110002012 | Tara Oceans TARA_R110002012 (sample SAMEA4396515) | marine metagenome | biome: Westerlies Biome; feature: [DCM] deep chlorophyll maximum layer (ENVO:01000326); material: water (ENVO:00002006), including particulate matter (ENVO:01000060) such as... | depth 40 m
TAACTGGGTTATTAATTATTCTTTGAAGCAAGGCTATTTGTTTTTCATGCTAAAACTGCCATTAAAATATTACGATGAATCTGGCCGAATTTTACCGCCAAAATGGCTGTACGTCATACTGGCGCTATTTAGTTTGGACTGGATTGCGTTTATTTTTTCGCTGGCCTCGCGCTCGCAAACTGAAGCGTTACTTAAGCTGTTTTATCCTCAAAGTGAAAGTTTAGGCTTGGCATTACTAAGCAGTGTACCGATAGTGTTAGGGCTTGTGCTTATATCGCAACGTGAAAGGCTATGGAAAAAGGGGATCACAGGGTGGTCTCGTGCATTGTTGCCACTTATTTTAGTGGGCGTGATAGCGTCGTTGAGTGTGCAGTTTTATCATATTGTGTCGGTACATTGGGGGTTTGAGATGATAACTGCCATTAAGGTGGTGGTGTCTATTATCAGCTTATATTGTATTAGCCGAAGTCGGCATTTGCGCTGGATGATACAAGATTGGAAAAAGCCTCATTGCGAGTAAGTTGCAAGTAAATTGGCAACAAATTACGAGTAAAACCCGAATAAATCAGAAAATAGCATTTGTTTGAGGTGTTATTTTTCTGGGAATTAAGAATTAATTTTTAGGTGAAGAGACCCAAAAAAGCGTCTGGCGTGTGAGGCAAAAAGTTATAAGCCTCACACGAAAAAAGTGCAAAAAAGACCGATTACTGGCGGTGATTACTTACAGATTGATCAAAATAAGCTTTAACGCTGACCTGGCTGTCGTTTACTAGTCGCTCGTAGCAAATACCTGCAAAGGCATAAGAGTTCTCACCGACCACTAATAAAACGTAGGGTGCACTAGGGTTCGATTGGTCATAAAGCCATGTTCCACCCACAAAACGCTGGAACGTTTCTCCCAAATAGGCGCCAAAGATATTACATATGGTGAAAACTGCTTCATCTTCTAACGCGCTGTCATGATATTTGTCTAAAAAACTAAGTAAAATATCATCTACAAGCGAAACACTTTCAGCAGAGTAATCTAAGGTTAAACTGAACTCTTCTTGGGCTGTAGCAACCGCATCTTCTGCGCAGTCCTTCATTAATTGTTCGAGCTCTATAGGTGACATTTTATTATCCTTCTGACTTAACCTTTACGCGATAGAGTGATGTTCGCTATCGTCATTTTTAAACCTGCTAACAACATTGTGCGGTAGTTATTCCCGTTTGTCTATTTATGACCGGTTAAGCGATTGATTACACTGGCTGATGCGAACATACCAAAGGTGGCCGTTACCGTTACAACAGCGCCAAAACCGCCTGCACAATCAAGTCGCGTTCCGCCTTCCATTGCCGATTTGTTATAACACACGCTGCCATCAGGTTGGGGATAACGCAACTGCTCGGTTGAATAGATGCATTCAACCCCGAAGCGGCGTTTAGGGTTCTTACTGAAATTGTAATTGCGTCGCAGTTCACTGCGCAATTTGGCCGCAAGAGGATCTTGGGTGGTTTTTGATAAATCACCCCGGGTCACTTGGGTAGGGTCAATTTGTCCGCCGGCGCCACCAACAGTCACAATAGGTATTTTTGCGCGTTTACAATGGGCTACCATGGCAGCTTTCGCTCTTATGCTGTCAGTTGCGTCAATAACGGCATCCATAGCTTGGGTTAACAGTTCTGTTGTGTTTTCTGGCGTGACGAAGTCTTCAATGCATACCACTTCGCAATTTGGGTTTATGCGTTTAATACGCTGTGCAATAGCGTCAACCTTTGCTTCGCCTATGGTATCGGCCATCGCATGAATTTGTCGATTGGTGTTGGTTACGCATACGTCATCTAAATCAATCAGGGTGATTTTACCAATACCAGAGCGCGCCAGCGCTTCTGCACTCCAACTTCCAACCCCACCAATACCCACAACGCACACATGGCTCATTGCAAGTTTTTCTGCGGCTTCTGCGCCATATAGGCGCACGATACCGCCAAATCGTTGATCTTCCAATATACTCACTTTGTATTCCAGTTCTTGCTAGGCCAATAGCCGCATTGTTTAAGCGCTGCGTTAAAATTGTTCAGCCATCACTCGTTAAACGGCGAAAAAACAGAACAGCTTAAACATAAAACAAAGGCTTTTACTCAAGGGGCGCATGATCGCAAAAAAGCGTAATATTGCAAGGGATCTTCTTTAAACAGTCAGTAAGACATGTCAAAAAGCTATGATACTGCCATTATTAAGGCACACGTAGCGAATGGTGACATGCCTATGAAACATGACTGGACATCGACGATAAGATGGATGCTAGGTAAACTTGTTATACCCATTCGTTCTATAAACTAGGAAGTTAAATCCAAAAATACAGGCATTACGTTCAAAGCTATACATGGTTGAATAACGCGTTTTAAAATGAATGCTTGGAGAAATAAATGGGATTGCTTGTAGACGGAATATGGCAAGATAAATGGTATGACACGAGTGAGAATGGCGGTAAATTTGAACGTCAAGCGTCGAAGTTTAGAGGTACGATAGGCGGTGAAGCAGGAGCTGAACACCCACCAGAGTCTGGTCGTTATCATCTTTATGTTGCTTATGCCTGTCCGTGGGCGCATCGTGCGTTAATTTTAAGGCAACTGAAAGGGCTGACTCAGCACATTGATGTTTCTGTGGTGAACCCCGATATGCTTGGAGATGGTTGGAGTTTTTCTGATTACCCAGGTAGTACCGGCGATAAGCTATACCATAATGATTATCTCCATCAGCTATACACCAAAGCAAAGCATGATGTTACCACGCGGGTAACGGTTCCGGTGCTGTGGGACAAACAAACCCAGTCTATAGTGAATAATGAATCTGCAGATATCATTCGCATTTTCAACAGTGACTTCAATGCGCTTACAGGTGGCAGCCAAGACTTTTACCCCGCGCCATTACGAGAAGAAATAGACAATATTAATAATACGGTTTATCACGCGATTAATAACGGCGTGTATAAGGCTGGCTTTGCTACCACGCAAAGTGCTTATGAAGAGGCGGTTGAGGTCTTGTTTGAAGCATTGGATGCGCTAGAAACAAGGTTGTCGACACAACGTTATTTAGTGGGCAATCAAATTACCGAAGCGGATTGGCGCTTGTTCACCACCTTGATTCGCTTTGATGCGGTGTACCATGGTCACTTCAAGTGCAATATTCGCCAAATTGCAGACTACCCAAACTTGTACGGGTACATGAAAGAGTTATATCAATATCCAGGTGTGGCAAGCACAGTAAATTTTGACCATATCAAACGTCACTATTATTACAGCCACACCATGATAAACCCTACCCAAGTTATTTCCGTTGGCCCAAAACAAGATTTAATGACTCCCCACAACAGAGAAAAAATAAATTAAGTTTAATTACTTAGTAATTTGAAAAGCGCATTGCGCGAAGGTGAGGGGTTTTATACCATCTACTTTACAATCATTGCGTCACTTTTGTTGTAACACATTTTCTTGTCACAAAAGTGACCAATAATAGCTTTAACAGGGAACAGAGACTCTAATACATGACTAAACCAATTACATGCTTTAAAGCATATGACATACGCGGTGAGCTTAATAGCCAACTTGATGAAGCAACAGCTTATCGCATTGGTTACGCCTTTGCTGAAGAGTTGAAAGCGAAAACAGTAGTGGTGGGCAGCGATGTTCGTTTAACCTCTACCCCCTTAAAACTTGCCTTGAGCGCAGGACTAATTGATGCTGGCGCGAACGTTACCGATATTGGTATGGCAGGCACCGAAGAGATATATTTCGCGACTAAACACTTAGGTGTTGATGGCGGAATAGAAGTAACTGCTAGTCATAACCCCATTAACTACAATGGCATGAAGTTGGTAAAAGCTGATTCAGTGCCCATTAGTGGCGATACTGGCTTAAATGCCATCAAAGAGCGCGCTGAGCAGTTGAGCGATGAAGCGGTATCACAGCGCCTTGCCTATTACACGCAAGGTGAGGCCATTGACGCTGACGCCTTTTACAACGGTCATGCACACATCAAGGTTTCACATTTAACTGATACAGGCAGCTATGTAGAAGATAGCTGTATGTCAGCCTATGTAGACCACATGTTGTCTTATGTGAATCTTGATTCGTTCACACCACTTAAAATAGTGGTTAATGCAGGCAACGGTGCTGCAGGTCCAGCGCTTGATGCTATTGAAGCTGAGTTAGCGAGCAGACAAGTTCCAATTAGCTTTATTAAGGTGCATCACGAAGCAGATGGCACCTTCCCTCATGGTATTCCAAATCCGCTATTACCTGAAAACAGAGCAGATACTGCCGATGCTGTTATTAAACATAACGCGGACTTTGGTGTGGCGTGGGATGGCGACTTCGATCGTTGCTTCTTGTTCGATGCTAGCGGCAACTTCATTGAAGGTTATTACATTGTTGGTTTGCTTGCAGCAGCGTTCATTGAGAAAAACCAAGACAGTAAAATTATTTATGACCCACGGGTATTTTGGAATACCGAAGACATTGTGGCGAATGCTGGCGGTACACCTATTAAATCGAAAACAGGTCATGCGTTTATTAAAGAGCGTATGCGCAAGGAAGACGCGGTGTATGGCGGTGAGATGAGTGCGCACCATTATTTTAGAGATTTCGCTTACTGCGATTCAGGTATGATCCCTTGGTTGCTAATTGCCGAACTTGTGTGTGTTAAAAAGCAATCGTTGGCGAGCATGGTTAAAGCGCGCATTGAAGCATTTCCATCATCGGGTGAGATCAACAGCAAGCTTAAAGATGCAGATGCTGCACTTGAGCGCGCAACATCTAAATATAAGCCACTTGCAACGTCGATCGATACTACCGACGGCCTAGGATTGGAATTCGACACATGGCGTTTTAATTTGCGTAAATCGAACACCGAACCGGTTATTCGCTTAAACGTAGAAAGTCGAGGCGATATAGCCTTGATGGAAGAAAAAACGGCTGAGTTGCTTTCGGTTATACGTGACGAGTAACATCCCGCGTTTTTACTTTTTTTACGGCTGACTTGTTAAATAAAATGAACAAGGATTAGTTTAAAAGAAAAGCGTAACGCATAAACCGGAGTGTATCGTCGGTGTACTAAAAAAGCGCAGTCATGATAATTATATGACTGCGCTTTTTTGTGTCTTGCTGGCACGTGCCGTTTCAACAATTAGCAAACACTTGTAGCATCAGCCAATTTTGATAACGTAATGATGTTTCCTGACTACATGCGCGCTATGTACTATGAAAATTAGGTAATGAGATAAATCATCCAAGCATGGCTAATTACCACGACCGAGGTAAGTGCTATACGTAAACTGATATAACTTACAATTTGGCCTTTTGGTAGGCTAAGCGTGAATTTGTCATACACTAAGATGGCAACGTAACTAAGCGAAAGCACCCCTAACGTTTTCGGGTCGTGGCTAAATACCAAACAAAGCCAACCGACAATGCTGGGTAACATGGCGATATACATTTGTTTACCATAACGCGCATTACTGATTGAGTCCCACCAATGAATGCCACCAAAAAAAGACAGTAAAACCGCTGAGTACTGCATAAAGTAAACAGCGCTTTGGGTTAGTGATAAAAGATTAAAAGAATAAGCTATTGGCATAGCCAAAAAAGGGATGAGCCCAGCAACGCCAAGCAACACAACAGAGTAGGGCATATAACATAATCCTTCTGCGGTTATTCTAATAAACTGTTGTACGAAAGTTTATTAAAAAAGAGCCAAAAAAATAGCGCCAGAAGGCGCTATTTTATGAACAAATAATTATCTGTTCACGCTTATTTTAATGGCGTGTACTTACGCTGGTTGTGACCAGTGTAAAGCTGACGAGGACGACCAATTTTTTGTTTTGGATCGCTCATCATTTCATGCCAGTGTGAAATCCAACCCACTGTACGAGACAATGCGAAGATACACGTAAACATATTGGTTGGAATACCAATAGCTTTAAGTACGATACCTGAGTAGAAATCTACGTTAGGGAACAATTTCTTCTCTGCGAAGTACGGGTCGCTTAATGCAATTTTTTCAAGTTCCATTGCTACTTCAAGTAGTGGATCTTTAACATTAAGTTCACTAAGTACTTCGTGACAGCTTTCGCGCATTACTGTTGCGCGTGGGTCGTGATTTTTATATACACGGTGACCAAAGCCCATAAGACGGAACGGGTCAGCCTTATCTTTAGCGCGTGCAATAAACTCAGGAATGCGGTCAACAGTACCAATTTCCTCAAGCATATTCAGACATGCTTCGTTCGCACCACCGTGGGCAGGGCCCCAAAGTGAAGCAACACCAGCGGCAATACATGCGTAAGGGTTAGCACCAGATGAACCAGCTAGTCGAACAGTAGATGTAGATGCGTTTTGCTCGTGGTCAGCATGAAGCGTAAAGATACGATCCATTGCACGTTCAACCGCAGGGCTAATCTCAAATTCTTCAGCAGGAACTGAGAACATCATGTTCAGGAAGTTAGCTGCATAGCTCAAATCGTTACGTGGATAAACGAATGGTTGACCAATGTTGTACTTGTAACACATGGCTACCAAAGTAGGCATTTTCGCAATTAAGCGATGTGCACTACGTTTACGCTCTTCATCGTTAGAAACGTCTAAGTCGCTGTGATAGAAAGATGACATACCACCAACCGTACCGCATAACATTGCCATAGGGTGGGCATCGTTGCGGAAGCCATGGAAGAACATGTTAATTTGCTCATGTACCATGGTGTGGCGTGTAATCGTTGATTTGAATTCTTCATATTCTTCTTTAGACGGTGCATCACCGTGTAGAAGCATATGACAAACTTCAAGGTAGTCTGCATCGCGCGCTAATTCTTCAATCGGGAAACCACGGTGTAGTAATACACCAGCAGCACCGTCAATGTAAGTAATAGCTGACTCGCAAGATCCTGTCGCCATAAAACCAGGGTCGTAGGTGAAGTAACCGTGTTGACCAAGGGTACGAACGTCGATTACGTCTTGTCCTTCGGTGCCAGACAAGATAGGAAGCTCGATTTCCTTACCGCCGGCTTTAAGAATGGCTTTCTGATCTGCCATAAAATGCTCTCCTCAGAATGGTTCTGTTTGCAGCGAAAACGGGCGAAAATGCTCGTTTCGTTGGGGAAAAGTGGCGTATTTGTACTTTATTATGTACCAATAAGTCAATTTAATTGCATTTATGCACAATAAATATTCCGAATTACTGAGATTTATAATGCTCAGCCGGAATCTCTATCGTTAACATTTTGGTAATCGCACTAAACCCGTTTCAGGGTAATTATCAATGTCTTTTGGCAAAAGGTAAACCACCGTTTACCAAATTTATTAACACCTTAGCTGAAAAAATAACCTTTTGTCGATTGAGAATTACCCGTTTTCATTAAAAGACCTTAATTTTGCTAGTGAAAATAGTGTTATTCTAGTTTAGTGCTGATACACTTTACAGCCTTGTTTATTAAGCATTCCATGCTTGTTGTTAGTATTTGTGGCTACTTTTCTTTGTGTTTATCAGGAAGATTTGTCAAAAAAGACTAAAGTCTTACTACAGCACAAAAAATTGTAATTATATACTGTGCTGGATATACTCAGCAGTGCATTAAAACAGAATAATTATTCTGTTAATTGCATTAAAGAATAATTCACAAATTGTTAACAACTCATTGGATGAGGTAATTAACAGGTAATAAACGAATTAACTCACACAGGACATAATAACGGTGAGTAATTCATTATCCCTACGGATTAAACAGGCATACATTGTGAAAAAGCAAAGACCAGTAAATTTAGAACTCAATACTATTAAATTTCCGCCTGCCGCTATTTCGTCAATTCTCCACCGTGTTACCGGTGTCGCAATGTTCTTCGCATTACTCTTTGTTATTTGGGCATGGGCAGTATCTGTTTCCTCGCCTGAAGGGTTTGCGAACGTACAAGCGATGATGGACGGTATCATTGGAAAAGTGATCGCAATAGGCACTTTATCAGCGCTGACTTACCACATTTTAGGCGGCCTAAGACATGTAGTTATGGATTTAGGTCACTGGGAAGAGTTGGAGTCAGGAAACCTCAGCGCCAAAATAGCTATCGCTCTTTGGATTGTGCTGACAGTAGTATTGGGAGTAGCACTATGCTAGGCAACCAAGCAAGCTTAAAGCGTAATGGTATTCAAGATTACGTTTCACTACGTACTACCGCTGCAATTATTTTTGCTTATACGGTATTCATGGCGTGGTTTTTTATATCCACTGATAATATTACTTTCATTGAGTGGCGCGGATTATTTTCTGGGCTAGCGATGAAGGTGTTCACATTGGCAGCACTTATCGCCATCATGATCCACGTTCGTATTGGCCTTTGGCAAGTACTTACCGATTATGTGAAGGCGTCTGGTTTGCGTGCAATCATTCAGTATGTTCTAAACATCATTGCTTTTGGTTACGTCGCTGTTGGTCTGTTTGTATTGTGGGGAGTGTAAGATGAGTTTACCCGTTCACGAGTTTGACGCAGTAGTTATTGGCGCTGGCGGCGCTGGTATGCGTGCAGCATTGCAGATTTCAGAATCTGGCAAATCATGTGCACTACTGTCTAAAGTATTTCCTACCCGTTCACATACGGTATCAGCGCAAGGTGGTATTACTGTTGCGCTAGGTAATTCCCATGAAGATAACTGGGAATGGCACATGTACGACACTGTAAAAGGGTCGGACTACATTGGTGACCAAGACGCTATTGAATATATGTGTAAAACCGGCCCAGAAGCCATCATTGAGATGGAGAACATGGGTTTACCTTTCTCACGTTTTGAGAATGGTAAGGTTTACCAACGTCCTTTCGGTGGTCAATCAAGAAATTTTGGTGGCGAGCAAGCAGCTCGTACCGCAGCGGCTGCTGACCGTACCGGTCACGCCTTGCTGCATTTGCTTTATCAGCAAAACGTAAAAAATAAAACAAAGACGGTGACGTTGTTGGTTGTACTGCTATCGATATCGAGACTGGCGAAGTGGTTTACTTCAAGTCTAAAGCAGTCGTATTAGCAACGGGTGGAGCAGGGCGTATCTTCGCTTCTACTACCAATGCACACATTAATACCGGTGACGGTGTTGGTATGGCAATCCGTGCTGGCGTTGCATTACAAGATATGGAAATGTGGCAGTTCCACCCTACGGGTATCGCCGGTGCTGGTACGCTAGTAACGGAAGGTTGTCGTGGTGAAGGTGGTTACCTACTTAATAAAGACGGTGAACGCTTCATGGAACGTTATGCGCCTAACGCGAAAGACCTTGCTGGTCGTGACGTTGTAGCACGTTCAATGATGACTGAAATTCGCGAAGGTCGTGGATTTGATGGCCCTTGGGGACCTCACTGTAAACTTAAACTTGATCACCTTGGTAAAGACGTACTTGAATCGCGTTTACCAGGTATCCTTGAGCTATCTCGTACGTTTGCTCACGTTGATCCAGTGAAAGAACCAATCCCTGTAATACCAACTTGTCACTATATGATGGGTGGTATTCCAACTACCGTTGACGGTCAATGTTTAACTGTTGATGCAGACGGTAACGATAAAGTAGTCAACGGCTTATTCGCTTGTGGTGAAATTGCATGTGTATCTGTACACGGTGCTAACCGCCTTGGCGGTAACTCACTACTTGACCTTGTAGTATTCGGTCGTGCGACTGGTCTACACTTAGGTAAAACCCTTTCTGACGTATCGCCATTCCGCGAAGCATCAGAGTCTGACCTTGAAGTGGCAATGTCTCGCTTCAATCGCTGGGAAAACTCAGAGAAAGGTAAGGGCGAAGATCCGGTTCAAATCAAAAAAGATATGCAAGAATGCATGCAGCTTAACTTCTCAGTATTCCGTGAAGGTGAAGCCATGGCAGACGGCCTTAAGCAACTTGGTGAAATTCGTGAACGTCTTCAGAATGCTCGCCTTGATGATAAGAGTGCCGATTTCAATACTCAGCGTATTGAATGTCTTGAGCTTGATAACCTTATGGAAACCGCGTACAGCACAGCAGTAGCAGCGAACTTCAGAACGGAAAGCCGTGGCGCACACAGCCGCTTCGATTTCCCGGACCGTGACGATGAGAACTGGTTATGCCACAGCGTTTACGATCCGAATACTGAAAAAATGCTTAAACGTGATGTCAATATGGCGCCTAAGCTTCGGGAAGCTTTCCCGCCTAAAGTGCGTTCATATTAAGAGAGGCAACGATCATGCAATTACAATTTTCGATATATCGTTACAACCCTGATGTTGATAACAAGCCACGCATGCAAGACTACACTCTAGAAGTAGAGGAAGGTCGTGACATGATGGTGTTGGATGCACTAATTGCTCTTAAAGAGCAAGATCCAACGTTATCATTCCGCCGCTCGTGCCGTGAAGGTGTGTGTGGTTCAGACGGTGTGAATATGAATGGTAAGAATGGTCTTGCCTGTATTACGCCATTGTCTGCATTGGGTAAAAGTAAAGTTGTTGTTCGTCCACTTCCAGGTTTGCCCGTAGTACGCGACCTTGTGGTTGATATGACACAGTTTTACACCCAATATGAAAAGATTAAGCCATTCTTAATCAACGATGACAAACAGCCTCCTGCAAGAGAACACCTTCAGTCTCCTGAAGAACGTGCTAAGCTTGATGGACTGTATGAATGTATTCTATGTGCATGTTGTTCTACGTCGTGCCCATCGTTCTGGTGGAACCCGGATAAATTTATCGGGCCTGCTGGTTTGCTTCACGCTTATCGTTTCCTTATCGATAGCCGTGATACTGCAACTGATGAACGTTTGAACGATCTAGATGATGCATTTAGCGTATTCCGCTGTCACGGTATTATGAACTGTGTAAGTGTATGTCCGAAAGGATTAAACCCGACAAAGGCAATTGGACACATTAAGTCTATGCTTTTACAACGGGCTGTTTAGTACTATATTCTGGTTACTCCTGAGTGACAGAAAGCAATGCTCTAAATAGCCATCCGGATGTGATGGCTATTTTTTTTTGTATTCATCGGTATAACGCTTGGTTATGTCACGAATAACCTTATAATACAAACCGATGGTTAATAGAATTTACAAAACGTAGCAAGGCAAATTAAATGCAAGAAAGCGTGATGAAAGCGTGGTGGGATTCCTCGCATATGGCAGGTGCCAACGCTGCCTATGTCGAAGAATTGTACGAATCGTATATGGAAGACCCGCAGAGCGTTTCCGATACTTGGCGTCAAATCTTTGATAGCCTCCCCAAGGTCGAAGGCGTTGAACTTGAAACCAACCATACTAGTGTTAAAGATCAGTTTAGGAAGCTAGCTGCTCTAGGCCCGACAGCACGAATGTCGAGCGCACCAGTTGAAGGCACTCCGGTATCGGATGACAGGCAAGTTAAAGTGTTACAGCTTATTAACGCCTTTCGTTTCCGTGGTCACCAGCATGCCAACCTCGATCCGCTAGGATTATGGAAACAAGAGCGTGTTCGTGATTTAGAACTATCTCACCATAACCTTTCTGATAAAGATTTTGACAGTGTGTTCAACGTAGGATCTTTTGCCATTGGTAAAGATTCGATGTCATTAGGTGAATTGTTTAAATCACTTAATAGAACATATTGTGGCTCTATCGGTGCTGAGTACATGCACATTACCGATACAGACCAAAAACGCTGGTTACAGCAAAAAATTGAGTCAGTACAAGCAAAGCCAGAGTTTTCTAAAGAAGAGAAACTTACTCTTCTTAAGGGCTTAACCGCTGCTGACGGCATGGAAAAGTATCTTGGGTCTAAATTCCCAGGTGCCAAGCGCTTCTCACTGGAAGGTGGCGATGCACTAGTTCCAATGCTTAAAAACTTAATCACTAACGCAGGTGCTGCCGGCACTAAAGAAGTGGTTATTGGTATGGCTCACCGCGGTCGATTGAACGTACTTGTTAACGTATTGGGTAAAAACCCATCAGTGTTATTCGATGAATTCGCTGGTAAGCATGATGACTCACTAGGTGCAGGTGATGTTAAATACCACGCCGGTTTCTCATCAGATTTTGCTACGCCAGGTGGCAATGTTCACTTAGCACTTGCGTTTAACCCGTCTCACCTTGAAATTGTGAACCCAGTAGTGATGGGCTCAGTTCGTGCTCGTCTTGAACGTCGTAACGACGATACTAACACCGTACTTCCTATTACCATTCACGGTGACTCAGCGATTGCTGGGCAGGGCGTAGTTCAAGAAACCTTCAATATGTCACAAACTCGCGGTTTCGCCGTGGGCGGAACAGTACGTATTGTGGTGAACAACCAAGTTGGTTTCACAACGTCAAAAACTGAAGATACTCGTTCTACGCAATACTGTACTGATATTGCGAAAATGGTTCAGGCACCTATCTTCCACGTTAACTCTGACGACCCAGAAGCGGTTGCTTTTGTGACTCAGCTCGCCCTTGAATACCGTAATAAATTCAAGCGTGACGTTGTTATCGATTTAGTGTGTTATCGCCGTCATGGACATAACGAAGCTGATGAGCCAAATGCAACTCAGCCGCTTATGTACCAAAAAGTGAAGAAGCATCCTGTACCTCGCGCTATTTATGCCGACCAGCTTATTGCTGAAGGGGTTATTGAGCAGCGTGATGCCGACCGCTATTTAGAAGAATACCGCGCAGCATTAGATCATGGTGCATGTGTAGTTGAAGAATGGCGTCCGATGACAGAGCACAGTGTAGACTGGTCTCCGTACTTAGGTCACGATTGGGATACGCCATATGATGGTGCTATCAGTGTTGAAAAACTTCAAGCACTTGGCGAAGCGTTAACCAGTTTTCCTGATGGTCATAAACTTCAATCTCGTGTAAACAAGTTATATCAAGACCGCAAGGCCATGGTAAGCGGTGAAAAGAAACTTGATTGGGGAATGGCAGAAAATCTAGCCTACGCATCATTGGTTGATGCTGGTGAGAATATACGTATGACAGGTCAGGATTCTGGCCGTGGTACTTTCTTCCACCGTCACGCGGTATTGCATAATCAAGCTGATGGCTCGACATACATGCCACTGCAAAATATTCGTGAAGGTCAAGGCGAGATCGAAATATACGACTCTGTGCTTTCAGAAGAAGCGGTTATGGCGTTTGAATATGG
>TARA_R110002012_G_scaffold76735_1_pt1 | contig 13138 bp, 6 predicted proteins | sample TARA_R110002012 | Tara Oceans TARA_R110002012 (sample SAMEA4396515) | marine metagenome | biome: Westerlies Biome; feature: [DCM] deep chlorophyll maximum layer (ENVO:01000326); material: water (ENVO:00002006), including particulate matter (ENVO:01000060) such as... | depth 40 m
AAATCAATAGAGAAAAAATTCTCATAACATGTAATACTATATAGTAGTCGGGTCACTCTTTATGAGTGGCCTAACTATTATAAATAAAATAAAAAAATAATGGCGGTAAATATAAACACAGTATACACTACAGTATTATACATACTGAATAAAGAACAGCGGGGATATATTCCACCGGCTGAGTTTAATAGTCTTGCTGTACAAGTTCAAAATGATATTTTTGATTCTTACTTTCCTGATGGAAACCAAGTAAACCGCTTAAATCAAAGTAATAGACAAAACGATACTGAGTTTTTTGATATGTTTAAAGATATATCATATAAACTCTTTCCTTTTGAAAAAGAAACAGCTTTTACCTGGAATGCTGCAAATACAGGTTTTATATACACTGGTACTAAAACAATATATAAGCTTGGAGAAATTGTTGCAACAACTCCGGCTTCACAAACAGGTCAACCTGCTCAATACGAGTCAGTTGTACAATTAACTAGTAAAAGTGATTATACAGAAATTACAAAATCTAAGCTAACTGCGCCAACAGCTCAATATCCTATTTGCTTTACAACGCAAACAGCTGCTGCAATTGCGCCAGCAACAACTCCACAATTATTAATCAAAGTGTCTCCAGCTTCAGCTACGACAACTTTAGCCGTAAACTGCTTGTTTAAGCCAACTGACCCTTCTTGGGGTTTTACAGTAGGTACATTAGGCCAATATGTTTATAATTCAGCTACTTCAGTAAATTTTGAACTAGATACTTCAGAACAAAACAACCTAGTAATTGAGATATTAAAATATGCAGGTATAATAATTAAGGACCCGCAAATAGTACAAGCTGCAGCACAGGCATCACAACAAGAAGAAATAAACTTAAAACGTTAATAAATGGCATTAATAACTGAAAATAACGCACAATACTACGCTGGAACGCAAGACTTTCTTGTTAGTAATGCAGCTGCTGGTCAAGCATACACATGCACATTTGATACTGATTTAGTTTTTGGTAGTCATAATCCCTTAGAAACAAACTACGCACTAAATAACTTTAAGTTATACACCGCAGCCGCTGGTGTTGCTACATATACAGAATATACAGCAGCTTACACTGTTTTAAATAATGTAATAACAATAACTGCTGGTATACCTTTAAACACAAGCATTGTAGTTCAACTAAAAACTAAGGAAGGTGGACAATACGGTAATAGAGATGCCTACGGTAATGTTGTTGAAGAAAACTGGGGATCATATGCTTACATAAAGCTTAATGATATTATAGATAACTACATGGTTGGTTATGTTGGTGACGGTAAACTAGTGAACAAAGTAAAGAAAAGTGATGTATTATTCTTTGCTAAAAGAGGTTTACAAGAATTTAGCTACGATACACTTAAAAGTATTAAGTCACAAGAATTAACAATACCGCCAAACTTAAGTGTACCTATCCCACAAGATTACGTTAACTACGTGAATATGAGCTGGATAGATCAAGCTGGAATTAAGCATATTATATATCCAACTACACTAACAAGTAATCCTTACAAAACGCCTATACAAGACGGCCAAGGTGTTCCAACTCAAGATAACTTTGATAGAAACTTACAAGGAACTTCTATAACAAACCAAAGATGGAAAGATAATAATTTAAAAAACTTAGACAGAGAGTTAGATAACTCATCTTTTTGGGCTAATATATATGGAGGCGGTTTTGGAAACGGTTTTGGAACTGTTGGTGGACAATACGGTATACAACCTGAAATAGCACAGATAAATGGTTGGTTTACTATAAACGAGAGAGAAAATAAATTTAGCTTCTCTAGTGATCTTAGTGACAAGTTAATTATACTTAGTTATATATCAGACGGTTTAGCTATAGATAGTGACACTAGAGTGCCTAAAATGGCCGAGGAAGCAATGTATGCGTACATAAGTCATGCAATAATATCTACAAGGTCAAATCAACCTGAATATGTAGTAAATAGATTAAGCAGAGAAAAAGCTGCAAAGCTTAGAAATGCAAAAATAAGATTATCAAATATTAAGCTAGAAGAGTTTACCCAGATTATGAGAGGTAAATCTAAGTGGATTAAAAACTAAAGTTATATGGCCAAAGTCACTAATACTTTTATAAAAAGTAAACTAAACAAAGATTTAGACGCTAGACTAGTACCTAATGGTGAGTATAGAGACGCTGTTAACGTACAAGTGAGTAGGTCCGAAGGTGACAGCGTTGGTTCACTTCAAAATGTTTTAGGTAATATAGAAATAAAAGACTTTGGAAACTCTGATCTTACTTGTATAGGTTATTTCGCTAACGAAGCTACTGGTATGATTTATGTTTTTTTAACAGACTACACAGACCCATCACCTAACACTCAAAGATCATATTCTTCTACAGCTGAAAATTATATATACAGTTACGATATAACAAATGATACTTCAGTTCTTTTAGTACAAGGTGCTTTTCTTAACTTTTCTAAAACAAATCCAATATTTGGTATTAACTTACTAGAAGATCTTTTGTTTTTTACAGACAATAGAAACCAACCTAGAAAAATAAATATAAACTTAGCTAACCCAAGCGCTTTAGCTTCACCTACATATTATACAAACGAAGATCAAATATCAATAATTAAGTATAATCCATACGTTTCTATGGACGTATACCAGGAAATAGGTGTTAACACAGGAACGGTAGAAACAACTATAAAAGACGTTACCAGTATCACAAATCCAAATGGTGGTACAGCGCTCGCTAATGGAGGACAAACCTCTGCAACAATAAACATTGATAGCTTATCAGGTGATATAATAAAAGCAAATGAAAATTATGGTGCTCTTGGAGTTAAAGTAAGTTTAAGAAGTATGGCTAGCCCTTATACTCTTACTGATACTGGTAAAACTGTAAGTAATTACACACTTGCTGGAGGAGTTATAACTCAAGTTATACTAACTGGATCTATAACGGTAGCAGATAATCAAATGCTAGTTTTTAGTCCTAATGAATATTATGACGGTAATTTTGCTGGAGACCCAGAATATTTATCTGATTTATTTGTAAGATTTAGCTATAGATTTAAATTTGACGATGGTGAATATTCTATAATGGCTCCATTTACTCAAATAGCATTTATACCTAATCAAGATGGTTACTTCATGTATACTAAAAAGTCTGGTTTTGAAACAGAAGACGATCAAACAGACTCTTATAGAAGTACAATAGTTTCTTTTGTTGAAAATAAAGCTGATAGCATAAAATTAATTATACCAAGGCCAGACACTGTAGTTCCTGGAGCAACTATACAAGACGCTCTTAAAATATCTGAAATAGATATATTGTTTAAAGAATCTGATGGGCTTGCAGTTAAAGTTGTAGAAACTATACCTGTTGCTGATTTAACTATAAATACATATGGAGATATAGAGTATGACTATAAGTCAACTAAGCCATTTAATACTTTACCTTCTGATGAATTAGTAAGAGTATATGATAAAGCTCCTGTAAGAGCTCTTAGTCAAGAAATTTCTGGTAATAGAGTTATTTATGCAAATTTCCAAAACAAACATACCCCACCAGATAATATAGATTATATTCCTAAAGTTACTAATAAAGCCAACTTAAGTTTGGGAAGCGGCTCTGGTTCTTTAGCAGGTGGTCCACTGAACGGAACAGGTCCATTTACATTAACAGGAGCCACTGGAACAATACAAGTTGGAAGTTTTATAACTGGAACAGGTATAGTTAAAGGAACAGTTGTAACAGCAGTTAGCGGTTCGCCTATAAACTCTGTAAGCGTTAGTCCTGCAGTTAGCGGCGCTGGTGGTGTTGTTACATTTAGACCTGCAAGTGGTGAAAAAACATATGTAAGTAAAGTAGAATATCCTAATTCTTCTTTAAAACAAAACAGAAATTATGAAGTTGGAGTTGTTTTATCTGACAGATACGGAAGACAGTCTAGTGTTATATTAAACAAGCCAACACAATCTTCTACTATATTTTCACCATATTTTGATTCAAGCCTAATTCAAAAAAATTGGCCTGGTGATTCAATAAAAATGTTATTTAATTCACCAATAGGACCTACAAACGCAGATCAAACAAACGGTTGGCCTGGTATTTATAACGGTGATGCAAGTAGTGCTAATTATAATCCATTAGGTTGGTATTCTTACAAAGTTGTAGTAAAACAAACAGAGCAAGAATATTACAATGTTTACTTACCTGGTATTATGGCCGCTTACCCTGAAGATGCTACTTTAGAATTAGGAAGCACATCACATACTGTTTTAATTAACGACAATATTAATAAAATACCTAGGGATTTATCAGAAGTTGGTCCAGAACAAAAACAATTTAGAAGCTCTGTTAGATTATTTGGAAGAATAGAAAACACAACTACAACTATAACTACAGCTAATTTTGGGTTAAGTAATAAACAATATTATCCTTCTTTAATTTCAGACACTGCCTCTATGATATCTACTTTCAGAGACATGTTTGAAGTTCCGTCAACTATAACTGATGGGTATAAACAATTTTATGACTTTGAGTCAAATCCATTAATAGCTCGAATAAGTACAGTTTCTCAAATAGGTCAAATAGACACTACAAATGAAACAGAAACACCTCCAGGTTTGCAGTATTTAGCTGTATATGAAACAGAGCCTGTTGATTCACAAATAGATATATATTGGGAAACTTCAACATCAGGATTAATATCATCACTAAATGAAGCAATATTACAAGGAACATCTGGTGGTTCTTCATTAAGCAATTTTAATACATCAAACTGGTCTGAGTCTTTAGCAAGTGCTGGTAACATACTAAACACAGGCTTTAACCTTTTAGATGTAAATGGTCAGACAATAACAATATCAGGAAATAACTCTTTTGATTTAATGAGTGTTATTGATGGTACTGGTCAAGATGTTCAGCTTTCTACAAACGGTGGACCTTATTTTGAGCTTTATATAACAGGTGGTGTTTATCAAATAAAAACAACAACAGCTTATTTTAACAACATATATTACTCTACCAATAGCGATCTTAGAGAGTTTACTTTTAATTTTAGAGCTGTAATATTTGATAGTCAAACGCCACCAGTTCCTACAACAACTTTATTTAGCGAGTTTGCAGCACCAAGTAACGTGGCCCCTACAATAACATCTTCAGTTCCAGCAGCTGGTAACATTTTTACAAACAGCACTGAACCTACTTTTGCAGTATTAAAAGGTGTAAACGGAGCAGCTAACACTACTTTAAGAACAAAATCATTAACATATAGTATAACAAAACAAGAAGATTCGAATCAAAATGCTGTTAACTTCTTTGGTGTTGGTGGTTTATCTGTTGTTGGTACAGAGTATCAAATGAATCTTGCTAATTTAAGTAACAACGCTAATCCTATACCAATGAGTGATTATACTGTTCATGTTACTTTAAGTGATCCTAGTGATTCTGTAACAAACATATATACGCTAAAAATAGGTACAGTTCCAGCGGCTGTTTCTAACACAGTATTAGAAATTAGTAATGGAATAATAAACGGCGTTTTAGTTCGCGTTAATCAAACAAATAATCCTAATAACGGGTTTTATATATTAGCTGGATACACTTTTGCACAATGGCAAAGTAGTAGCGTTGGTTCTATAACTCAACCGTTTTTAATAGATCGTAAAAACGCTAAAACAACAACTCAAGGTTCTTGTGTTAATTTAACGTGGTATTATGCAGCTACAGAAAGCGCTGTAAACACTTTATGGAAAGATTCTTGTAGCGGTGTTGGTTTTCCTACAGACACGCCAGTATCTAACTTTACAGACTTTTATTACCAAGTATTAGAAGTGTAATATAATTAAAAAATAAGTAATAATAAATTATGCCAGGAGTAGAAATAGAAGTAAAATACTTTAACACTTTTGTATTAAAAAAGACACTTAGTTCATCAAATCAACCGATTTGGAATGGATCTTTTGGCATACCCGCTGCTAATGATGGTGGATATCCTGTTGTTGCGAGTACAGCTACAGATAACAATTGGGCTATAGAAGAGTCTAGAATAAGAGGTGGTTTTAATAACACTTCAGTAGATTTTTCACCAAGAGCTTATCTTGTTGAAGATGAGCCTAATAGCTCAAGGTTGTTTAGCTCTTTAATATACTCTGGTATATTTAACTCAAGAACAGGTGTAAACGATACTAACGTATTTCCAGTAGGTAGTGATATTACAAAAAGCGCTGACCCAGCAAACGGATCAATACAAAAGCTTTATGCAGAAGATACAAACCTTATAGTTTTACAAGAATATAAAGTAAGTAGAGCTTTAATAGATAAAGACGCAATATACGCGGCCGAAGGCGGAGGAACTGTAACAGCTTCAAATCTAGTTATTGGCGTTTTACAGCCATATGCGGGTAATTATGGTATAAGTCAAAACCCAGAAAGTTTTGCTGTTTATGGTTATAGAAAATATTTTGCAGACAAAAACAATAATGTTGTCTTAAGGCTTTCAAGAGATGGTATGACTGAAATATCAGCATACGGTATGAAAGACTTTTTTAGAGATCAACTAAACAGTATAGATACTAATGGTGGTCCTGGGGTTATTAGAGGAGCATATGATCTTTATACAGATCAATATGTTATATCTATGCAACAAAACCCTGTTTACAATACAAACACTTCGTTTAAAACATTAACTTTTGACGATACTATTAATGGTTGGCCAAGTTTATATTCATATCAACCAGATCAAATGTTTAGTATAAGAAATAACTTTTATTCATTTAAAAACGAAAAGCTATACAGACACAATAGCGATGCTGTAAATAGAAATAGTTTTTATGGACAAGAGACACCTAGCTCTGTAACAGTTATCTTTAACCCTAATCCTACAAGATCAAAAACATTTAGTACAATGAGCTACGAAGGAAGTAATGGTTGGGAATTAAAAACATTAACATCTGATCCTACTGGTAAAGACTTTAACACATCGTTCTCTAATTCAAACGATACTTCTAACTCAATACTTAGTTATGTAATGGGTGAGTATGTTATAAATCCAGCAAACGGTCAAGCTATTAGCGGGACGCCTTCAGGTGCTGGTATTGGCCAAGGTTATGTTGGTACATTTGGAACAACAAACCCGCCTTATCCAAGATTACATGCTGGTTTTGATAGAAAAGAAAACGCTTATGTTGCTAACTTAGTTAACTCTAGCGCAGCAACACAAGGAGAAATAATATTTGGAGAGGTTATAAGTGGTATAAAAGGTTTTTACGCTACAGCAACTTTTTCAACAGATAAATACACAGATGAAGGAGGAGAAAAACAATTGTTCTCAGTAGCAACAGATTTTTTCTCTAACAATGGATATTAATAAATTAAATAAATAAAATATGATACCTATAGTAGCAGCTGGTTTAATAAGCGCTGGGGCTCAAGCTCTTGCAGGAACAGTTGGAGCTTTATCTTCAGCTGCTCAAGCTAGAAAAGCCGGAAAAGAAAAAGACAGATTAGCTCTAAAATTAGAGACTCTAGAGCAAGAAAGACAGCCTATAACCAACCCTTATGATGGTGTTACTGATTTAAGTAGCATGTTAAGTAATCCTATGGCTAATTTAGGCGTAGCTACTCAAGCTGCAGAAATGCAAGTAGAGCAAGCTGATATATCTTTAGCTAACACATTAGATACACTAAGGGCTACTGGCGCAAGCGCTGGTGGTGCAACAGCTTTGGCACAAGCTGCTTTGCAAAGTAAAAAAGGAGTGTCTGCTAGTATAGAACAACAAGAAGCTCAAAATGAAAAACTTAGAGCTCAAGGAGAACAACAACTTCAAACAGCTAAAATGGCAGAAGCTCAAAGACTACAAAGAGCTGAAGTTGCTGGTGAGCAGTTTATGTTTGGAGCTCAAGAGGCTAGAGATGTTGCAGAGCTTGATAGAACTTCAGATTTACTTAGCCAGTCACAAGCTCAACAAATGCAAGCAAAAGCAGATATGACAGGAGCAATAACAAGCGCTATAGGTGGTATAGGTTCTACTTTTGGATCTATGGCTGCAGCAGGAGCTTTTGATAACTTAGGCGGAGCAATGCCAGCAGCTGATATTACAACAGTAGGTTCTAAATCTTTTACGCCAGCTATTAACCAAGGTGCTTCTAGGCTTATACAAAGACAATCTAAAATACCAAGAATACAATGAGTTATAGAAATCCAATACAAAACGTAGATACTCAAACAGGTCAACACTATAGAAACCTGATAAAAAGCATATCTGCTACATTTGGTAGAGTTGCTGGTGCTTATAGACAAGATCAAGAGCGTATTAACAAAGAAGTTGAAAGGCGAGAAAAAGAAAACGAAAGACAAGCTATTCAAGAACGTAATCTTGCTATAAAACTAGCTGGAGACGCAAGCGCTGCGTTAAAAAATGGTCAAACATTATTTGATAAAACAAATATGGGTTTATTAAATGATAGTGTTAATTATTATGCAGGGCTTACAACTAAAGATTTTTTAACTCAACAAGAAATAATACAGTCTCAAAATATTGCTAATTCACCACAAACAATAAAAAAAGATATTGAAAACATGACTGTTATGGCAGAAGGTTGGAGCAAAGCTCTTGATCCTAAAATGCTTGGTCAAATGGGTGGTTTTGCTAAAGGTCAAGATCCAGATTCTACAACTTGGATAAGAGGAGTTATTGGAAATACAGTAAAAGGAGACAGGTTTATAACAGTTGACCACGATCAACCAGGAGGTTCTATAGTGTATTATAATTTTAAACCAGAGGGTAGTAATAAGGTTATTAAATACACAACAACTCAGTTGAGAAGTATGATTTCTAATCCAGATCAAAACTTATATATTACTGTTCCAAACGAAACAAAAAACATGCAGAAAATGGTTAGTGATATAGCCATGGACGTTATACCTGGCACAGACAAAAAATCAGATAAATTAAAAGATAAGTATTATGTTAACCAACCTGTTAAAACAAAAGAGCAAAGTGGCATAATAACATCATATCAGCAATTAAATGAAGATCTTTTAGCTAAAGATTTAAATACTCAAGTAATATCAGAAATAAACTCTTTAGATCCAAAATCACAAGCTGCTTTATATAATTTCTTTAATGAGTCTTCTGGAGATAAAAATAGAGCTGATTTTAAAGATGCTCTTACATCTGAAGAGTTCGACGATTTAGCAACAAAATATACAGCTTATACTATGGCTAAGTTCGTTGGAACTGGCGATAGAGTTGTTGGTACTGAAAGAGTTGACACTTCAGCTTCTAGGTCTAAAGCAGATTCACAAAGTAAAGCTAACCAAAGAGCAGAGGCAATATTTAATCCAGCAAATCAAGCTATTAAAGATAGAGACGCTTCAAGATTTGTTAACTTAAGTTATGGTAAAGGAGAAATAAGTAATGCTAAATTTGATGTAGCAACATCAGGAGAAAGAATATTAACTTTTGACGTGTTAATTCCTTCCGGGCAAAAAAGCGTTTCAGAAACTAAAACCTTTAATTTAAATAACCAAAAAGACTTAGAGGTGTTTTTAAACAATCTTACAATAGGTAAATACGGAGAAGACGCTATTACAGATATAGCTTTTGATGTTTTTCCAGATTTAATTAAAGGATCAGGTTCAGGTATAGGTTCAAAATATAATAAATAATTATGAATGAAGATGCAATTAAAGACTCCTATGGTCTTTTTGTGACTGAAGGTTACAATGGTACTATAGAAGACTATAAAGAGTTATTAAATACAAATTCAGATGCTTTAAACGATGCTTTTGAGTTGTTTAAAGGTCAAGGCTATACAGACACAATAAATGATTTTAGCGTAATTATGGGTGTGGGAAAGCCAACAGGTGTTGTAGAAATGGATGCGACTGTAACACCAGAACCGGAGCCAGTGTCCGAGAGTATGGATTTAGAATCGGAAGATATTTCTTTGGAGCAATACGACGCGATGACTCCTGCAGAAAAGAAAAAGATTAAAAATTATAAACTTAAACAAAGGTTAATAAGAGAATCTGCAGCTAAAAGAAAAAAAGAAGCTGAAGTTTTTGAAGAAAAAGAAATAAAAAAAGAAGAAAAAGAAATAAAAAAACAGTTTACAGAAGCTGATAGAAAAGAAATAGCAGAAATGAGTTTTGCTAAAAAAATTGGTTTAGACTTAGCAAAAGGTAGCGTTTCTTTAGGAGAAATGATAGCTTCAGTTCCTGAAACTGTATATGATGTTTTCTCATTGCCTCAAAATATATTAGCAAAAGTTACTGGAATAAAAGCACTAGAAACAAGCGCTGAAAAATTTAAAGAACAACTTGACATTGAAAATCCAGTTTTAGAATATTACTCTAAAGAAAAAGAAGATATTCAAAAAGTACAAGACATATATAATGACGAAAATTATGAATTTCAAGGGATTTATAAAAACTTTTCCGAAGGAAATTATAAAGATGGTTTTGAACAACTAGCGAGCGGTATAGCTGAAAGCGCTCCTGTTAGTTTATCTATGATGTTAGGTGGGGCAAGCACAACTCCAGCTAGATTAGTTGCTAGTTCAACAGCTGCCTTTGCTGGACCAGAAATACAAGAAATAAAAGAAATACAACCAGGCATTAGTGAAGCTGAAGCTATAATTAAGGGACTTGGAAGCGCTGCTGCTGAAACTGTTTTTAGCGCTATAGGAACAGGAACAATAGGTAGAGTGTATAAAGATATATTAACCAGAGAAGGTAAAGAACAAGGTTTAAAAACTTTTAGAAATGGTTTAATAGAAATGTACCGTGGAGCTTTAACTAAATATGGTGCCCCAGCTGGTGCTTTAGGTGAAGGTATAGAAGAAGTTGCTACTGCAATAACTCAAAACATGATAAAAGGTAGACCTGCTTTTGAAAATGTAACTGATGCTTTTATACAAGGTGGCGCTGGTGGTTTTGTTTACACTTCTCCTATGAACACTATGAAGGTTGCAAAAAATGTAAATTCTAGTATAACTAATTATAAAATAAATAAAGAATTAAAAAATTCTGAATATAGTAATATAGTTGAAGCTTTTGATCCAACAAGTAAAATAAGCGAAGCTGAAATAAAAATTTCTCAAATACCCGGTTCTGTAGAAGCTTTAGATAATAAAATTAATTTAGAAGTTGAAAACAATATTATACCTAAACAAACAGGTGATGAAATTAAATTAAACTTTAGAGAAACCCAAGGTGTTGTTAACTCTTTAAAACCTTTAGGTTTAGACGAGGCTTTTTCTCCAGAGATAGTTGACCTTGTTAAAAGACAAAGAAAGTTACAACAAACAATAAAAGAAGTTGATAACCCTTCTTTAACAGAATCTGAATCTGAGTCTTTAAAAAACGTAAATGAAGAATTAAAAAGCCTTGTTGTTAAAGCCAAAGAATCTAAAATAACCAAAGGTGCTAGAGCTGTTGCTGAAGCAGTAGGTTTTGAAGTTGATGAATTTAATACATCGGCAGAACTAGAAGCTGAAATAGAAAATATAAATAAAAGAAGACTTGTTACTAAACAAGAGTGGGACTCTGCTAACGAAGAACAAAGAACTGAACTATTGCTTCAGGCGTTTAAAGATCCAGATGATGTAGAAGGTTTACAGTTTGAGTCTTTTGAAGAGTTACCTGACGTTGCTACTTCTAATATGTTTATAGAGCCTACAAAAATTAACGTAAAAGAAGCGGCTGGACAACTAGGTTTTATATTACAATATCCTGACGGTAAACAAAGAGTATTACTTAATAAAGAGCAAGCACTAAAAGAAAATGTGGTGTCAACTGCCGCTCACGAGGTTTTACACGGAGTGTTGTTTAATACTGTTAAAAATCAGGGAGTTGGAGAAGCTTTAGGTAAATCATTAATAGATGAACTAAATAAAATCGATGCAGATCAAATCAAAAATAGTGATTTTAAAAACAGGCTTAACCAATATAAAGAAAGTGGTATAAATGAAGATCAAACTTTTGAAGAAGCTTTAACATTGTTTAGTGAGTCTTTAATAAACGGAGATTTAGTTTATGAAGAAAATTTATTTACAAGAATAGGTGATTTTATAAGAAGAACTTTAGCTCCAGTAGTTAAAGTAAAATTCAACAAAGGTAGAGATGTTTATAATTTTATTAGAGATTATAATAGAACTATTGAAACAGGTAAAGGGCTAAAAGCTGTAGAAAAAGCAGCAAAAGGTATTGCAGGAAAACTTACAGAATCTCAAGAATTAAGTCAAGTTGAAGACATTGTTTTAAAAGATTCTAAATCAACAAAAGGCATACAAGCTTCAGAAGAAGTTCAAAGAATATATGAAGATCAAGGTACAGCCGGAGCTTTTGATATAATACAACAGTTTAAACCTACTGTTAGTAAACTAGCAGAAAGAAGAAGAGATGCTCCAGGTTTTGATAGAGAGTTATTAATAGACGAAATTGAAACAGGACAAAGAGGTATATTAGATTTAATAAACTCTTATGACCCATCAAAAGGAGTTCCTTTAGCAGCTTATATAAATAAACTTTTACCAGCTAGAGCTATAGAAGCTTCAAAAAGAGTTTTAGGTGAGGTTTTTGAATCAGACGTAACAGAACAAGTTTCTGTAGCGGCTCCAGAAAGTGATATTACTATTGAAGAAAAAGTTCAAGAATCAATTAAGCCAACAGAAGAACAAAAATCAAAACTAAGAAGACAAATAAAATTACCTGATGAGCAAGTCGAAAAAGTACGGGAAGCAGTTAGAAAAACATTTGGAACAAGACTACCTCCACTTCAGTCGCCTGAATTCAAAAAAGCTCTTAGAAAAGCTTTTGACACAGAACTCTTCAAAGAATTAAAAACTAATGTTTTTAAAGCAAGAAAAGATTATGAGTTTTTTATGTCTCAAAACTGGAAAGCGTTATACGATGCTATTCCTCAGGAGACTTTAAATCAAAGCTTTGCTCCGTTTAGAGAAGCTGTTTTAGACGAAACTGGAAAACAGAAAAGAGAAAAGACACCTGAAGGTGAACGTATATTTAGAAAAAAGAATATAACTAAAGAAGAGTTTTTAGATTATTTCTTTAGTCCAGATCTTGGTGTTTCTACACGAGGCACAAGAAAAGACGCAATAGTAAGG
>TARA_R110002012_G_scaffold310996_1_pt1 | contig 13134 bp, 17 predicted proteins | sample TARA_R110002012 | Tara Oceans TARA_R110002012 (sample SAMEA4396515) | marine metagenome | biome: Westerlies Biome; feature: [DCM] deep chlorophyll maximum layer (ENVO:01000326); material: water (ENVO:00002006), including particulate matter (ENVO:01000060) such as... | depth 40 m
AGGTATATAAAGGCCGAGGAGCCTTATATAGGGTAATATAGAACCCGCTCGATGTTTTTGAAAAAAATACAAAAATCGCATGCGATTTTAAAAATCAAAGTGTCGGTTGGGGTGCCCCAGAACCCCTCACGCTAACCACGGGCTTCCAACCGCGAGTATCTAGAATACCCTAGTCAAACAATACCTTGTCCTACACAAAGGACTCTTGTATTGAGTGCTATTTTACGCTTCGCCATTCGTTGTCCGGCGACCGACATTATTTTAATTCGGATTATACCCGAATCTTAAAACCCGTGCACGGGCATAAGTGTAAGGTGTTAGTGGGGGCAATACTATTTTGCTATTTTCATCTTCCCACTAACGTGTGTGGAGGAGTCCGCTTGTTCCGACTCCCAAATCACTGCCCAACTACAAAGTAGTTATTTAATCAGCGATTACCTACCTATACATCCTCCACCAGATTTTGGCTCTTGGCAGTATAAGCAGTGCCTTAAGAGATTGGGTCTCTTTAATCAGCCACCACGATAAGAGAGAGCTACTCTCTTAAATATAATTGTGTGGGTCGGGATTCGGCCCCTGAAACCCACACGTTAAGTGTTTACAGTTTTCTTGTTGCGTATGATACGCCTACTAACCACGTTAGTAAACTGCTTGAATATTTATTCATTTAGTCACCTCCCTTTCTTATTAAATATTGATAGTGAAACGGCCTTCCGTTTTTCTTAAAGTCTTTTGCTAATTTTGCCCAGTGTTGTCTTCGTGTCATTTGCTTTCCTCTCTATAATTACTGTAGCGACAAAGTATTTAAAGGTTGGGGTCAAAAAAGTATATAAAGGTCGAGGGAGTATATATACTGCGTTATAGGTTCCGAACGCACTTCGCAGACAAAAAATTGAAAAATTGCATGCGATTTTCTAAAAAGTGTGAGCGGGCTTTAAACCGGCCTATATAAGGGTCGAGGGGGTTTATATATGATTTAGAGCCAAAGCTTTATATACTTTGAAACCGTAAGTAAAATAGAGAAAAAGAGGTAATTAAATATGAAAACAACTTATACAACTAATAAAGCTGGCTTCGTCGTCTTTGACGGCAGAATAATGTCTATCCACAACTTTTATGTGGAACTAATGGGTTCAAGAATGGAAGGCCCAAACAGCCTATACTGTCACACAGTAGGCTGGGCAAACCTACACGGATACGGTGAAAAACACGGGTCTTTAGATGACCAAGAAATAACCGATATAATTAATAGCGTAGGTGCTCGCTGGGTAAGCTACCCATCAAGGAGGGCATAAATATGTTAATGAAAAGAAATTTACAAAGGGCTAAATTAGCTGAGGCTGGAAGTATAGAAGAAGGCACTTTATTTAGAGGTGCTTTTTGGACCTTAGCCGGTCAACTATCTTATTTGGCTGATACGCAAGGTATGAAAGGACACGAGTTAAACCGTTACGCAAAGCACGTTTTAAAACGAATTCAAGACATAGATAAAGAAATAAAGGAGGCTGAATAAATGTTAACAAAACAACACTTCGAGGCAGTAGCCCAAGTATTGAAGGCCTACCCTGAGGGTGCCCCTACGGCGTCACAGGCTAAGCTGGCTGAGGCCCTCGCGGATATGTTCGAGAGAGACAACCCCCGCTTTGAGAGGGGGCGGTTCCTTAAGGCCTGTGGGGTATGGCTATGAAGGCCACCCCCTCCACACGTAGCACCCTCGATAGGCTAGATAAAATATTGAGTGAGTGTATAGTTAATTGTCTTAAGCAATTAAAAGATGATGAGCTATAGTGCTATATATAAAGGGATTAGAAATCCCCATGTAATAATCACATGCGATTTTTTATTTTCTTATTAAGATGTATATATAGGGCACGCTAGCGCTGAAGCTAGCGAATTAAGGCAGGGCGCTTATATAAAAGCCCCCACCCACATAATTAAAACCAAGGCCCCCGTTGCATCTTGTGCCAATGTGTGCCAATCCATGATTAGACCCCCATTTCCACAAAGCAATCCATACACACCCGCATACCACGGGCCCTGTGTGCTTGAGCTGCGTCCCCGCATCCCTCGCACATTTCTATATCCGACTCTTCGAATCCCAAAGCTATTAATGTTTCTGTTGTTTGTTCCATTGTTTACCTCTATTATACCTATAGCGTAGGATGATATATTACTTTGGGTGAGGCCTATCGTCGTGAAGCAATAAATCCTATAATGCACTATATAAGGGGATGATTTCCGCTCTCTCTTTTCAGAACCCCCCGTCTAAAAAAGACAGGCCCCACGCCACGCATAGCGTCGTGTAGGGGTCAAAACAAATCCAGCTAAATTTTGAACCTTAATTTAGCTAAATTACTATTAACACTTGGTAGAGCTATATGCTATATTAAGATATATATATTAAGACATTATGGAAACCCTTATATACTCTGACATGTTAAAAGTATACTAGTGAATAAAAATGTCGAAAAGAACGCAAAATAACATCAAATGGACATGTAATGAAATACGAGATTTGCTCGTAAGTAAGAACGAGGCTTATGGCGATAGCGCCTTAGAGCCTGACAATATTTTTAGTAAGCTCGATAACGCACAGGGTATCTGTGCTAGAATCGATGACAAGCTCAGCAGGATAAAGAATAGTGGGCTCGATGATGCAACAGAGGATACATTAGACGATTTAATTGGATATCTGATATTACTCAAGATTGCGCGGGAGACTAAAGGAGAAAGGGTCACAGTTTACACAAGCTGTAATTGTGAACACGGGGGTCATAATTGTACATGCGATACAGGGTATGTGCCTCCATGGAGCCAAGAGATGCAAGATAAAGAAGTTAGGGTCTTTGTTAGTGACCCCGGTGACGAAATGAAGCCTATTACCAAAGAGGTTAATTAATGTCTGAGGTTAAATGGGAGCCGAGCCATATGAGGCTTAGTCCTTCTAAAATAAACACTTACCTCAAGTGCCCTAGAGAGTTCTATTACAAGTACATAAGTAAGCTCCCCGAGAAAAAGACTATACATCTATTCCGAGGTACACTCGTGCATAAGGTCTTAGAGGACTTGTTTAAGAACAAGTTTAGGACGCTTAGTCAGTGGGAGAAAGGAGGACCCGCGATTTGGGTTCAGGAACAATTCGAAACTGGTTGGGAAGAGAAGATTGCTAAACACAAGTGGTTATGGGAAGTACACACCAAAGCAGAGATGGATTCTATGTATACAGAGACAGAAGCTATACTCCAGAATTTTGTAGCAAGTGTGAACAAGAAACTTACCGAAATGGTACACTGGAAGATTTATAAGAATAAGCAACAGGCATGGAACGCGGTTGCACCTAAGTACGCTGAGAAGTGGGTTAAGTCCAAAGACTACGCTATTGTAGGTGTAGTTGATGTAGTGACTAATGACTTCGATGGTGGAACAACGTTGCTGGACTACAAGACTAGTAAACGCTACGGTGCATACCTTCCTGAAGAGTATTATCGCCAGTTGATTATCTACGCGTTTCTATATACTTTAGAGATGGGCGAGATGCCTAACTTCGTTGGAGTTAGTTATCTACGCTTTGATGATACCTTCTTTGTTAGAATATCACAGAACGAGCTCGATGAAGCACGTGACTTGATTAAGATGGTACACGACGCAATTAAGGAACGCATGGAATACGAAGATAGATATGAGCAGAAGCCACAGAACTTATGTAAATGGTGCTCGTTCTATAAAGGTAACGGCGGCCCTTGCGATGTACAGATACCTAAGTGGAAGCCTAAATATTCTAAAAGAAAGAAAGAGAACTATTCTGATATTGACCCAAAGGTGAAAGGCCAAATAGAGCTTGATAATCAGGACCAGTTTCCAGAGTTCGATTAGGGTAATCTTTAAATACTAGCGTCATGTAAAATATAACATGGCGCGCAATGATTACGGAGCTATCTCTGTAATTTCTGATGAAGAAAGAGAAGCATTAGGGATTGGAGGTAGGAAACCAGATGATGAAGAAGAAGGTCTTTTCGAAACTATTGGTAAGGCTGGAGATAAACTAGGTGAAACACAACTAGGCAAAAAGATAGGTACATATCTAACAGTTATAATATTAGCAATGTTCGGAAGTGGTACCGTAGACATGGGCGTGTTTAATGACATTTTTGGAGGAGAGGAAGAGCCCATATCAAAGGGTGGATGTATGGACGTTGGAGCTGTCAATTTTAAAAGCGATGTAACTTTTGATAACGGCAGTTGTGTATTCCCTCCTCCTGTTGTGTATGGATGTACTAATCCCGAAGCGGATAATTATAATGTACAGGCTACCCATGACAATGGGCGTTGTCAATTTCTTGGCGGCCCAATCAATAATAACACAGGTAACGAGACCCAGACAAACGAGACTGTTTACGGATGTATGGATATAGATGCAAACAACTACAACGATAGAGCAGAAGAAGATGACGGCTCTTGTGAATACGAAGAGTATGACTGTGTTGCCAATAAGACTTACTTTTATAATGGTATGCAGTATGGAAACTATTCTAGGGAATATAACACGCTTAATATAACAATAGATATAGATACTAACTGCGACCAAGAAGCATTACCTGTATTAGTAACCTTTGACGTAGGTCACGTTAAGGTAGTAGATAATGAAACAGTATGGAATGGATATATGTATACAGACCATTACTACAACATAACAGGGTGGGAAGCAGACGAATACACACTTGTCTCAGGACCACAATGGTTTACTGAACCTTATACAGGGTGGTATATGGTATATGTCAATCTCTACGCAGATTATGATAGAGATGGTTTATATGAGTTTGTCAATTACTTTTATATAGATGAAATAATTCTGGAGGAGCCAGAAGATGAATAGATATAAGAAACTTTTAGAAAGTATAGGGGAGGACGCAGAGTAATAATGCGCGCCGCAGATTTACTTGTTCTTACTAATATGTTAGCTAAAATTATATCAGAAGTGGATGATTTGAAAGCAATGATAATCGAAATGAAAATGAATGAAATAGAGTCCTCTGGATTCATGGAGGAAGAATGAATGATACACGACTGGCTGATATTGGCCTTGGAGATTATGGGAATTGTACTAGCGTTTGTTGGAACTTTAATAATGATTGCTATTGTAAGGGCCTTTCTAAGACCGATGACAAGCAAGTTGAAAAATCCCCTAAAAGGGATAAGGAGAACAAGAATGAGTAAAGAAGCAAGAGAAGGAGTTACCTTTAACGACATCTTTATGTTTATGATTGCTGTACCTTTAGTTTTGCTTTGGGTTGGGTTTGCAGGTTTTGTGATACACACAGGACTTAACAACTCATCCGTTCTTGATAACATTGAAGCATATACAACTTTAATAGCAATATTAGGTGGGCCAGCCCTTCTAATTATAAAAGATGCATTAGATGTATGGAAACAAGAACAAGCAGAGAAGACCGCGTTTTATCAAGTCAAAGCACAATCTGTTATTGATTTTAATAAATCTACCCAGAACCAAGCGCAATTGATGGAAAGCAATGAACAAGCACATGTACACAAGGTGAATAAAAAATGAACGACTTCGAACAAACAAGATTAGCAGATGAAGTAGCAGGATTACATCAAGTAGTGGAAGCATTACTAGAAAGGTCTTGCTGCTGCGACTGCGACTGCATTGATGCAGAAGAGACCGAGGAGGAAGAATAATGGTCTTAAAAAAAGACCCAGAACTTAAGGGTGAACACTTTCACGGAAATAACCCAGATATGAAACTAGACTTCTCAGAAGTCAGTGAAGCAGATATTTCTGCTATGGAACGTAGTAAGGGCCGTGGATACCCAATTACAAAGAACGAGGCTATTGACGCCCCCGGTAACCAAAAGGAGCAACAGTTTATGGCTTCTGATGGTACAGGAGACGTAGGGCCTAGAAAAGTACCAGTTAACGCAGCTTGGATGATGCGTGTAAAAATGACTGGAACTGAAGAAGACCTACCAGAACCGTAGGATAAATAGTAAGGCTTATATAGGGTGGCCACCTAAATATTAAGGGGTTGCCCGTTAGGGCCAAGGCTTCATAGGACGGCTTACGCCAGAGTCCAAGGGGAGCCCCACACATGGAGAAAACTATGTCAAACAACACAACAAACGAAACAAGCGGAAACGAGACAGTCTTAGAGTCTAACAACACTATGCTGAATGGTACCGCAAATGATGTAAGCGAATCTGGAATGTTAGATGCATTACTTGACTCCCCTGAGTTATTACTTATGGGATTAATTGTAGCAGCTATGGCTGCTTATATTGCATACACCCAACCAGCTGTCCGAGCTATGTTAATGCCATTATTAAAGAAGTACGATGACGAAATTCTTGCTTTAATGGATACACACATGACGGCAGCCCAGATGAAAGCTTACGAGAAGCTGGATGAAGCAGCTCAAAAGCATGTAAAAGATGCAATGCTCAGAAATGTTATTATGTCTGTATACGACCAAAACGACGATAAGTTCGTGGCAGTTGTTAAAGGCGAAGTCAAAGACGCCTTAGTCGATGCTAAGAAACTTTGAACGAGACAGAGTATGAACAGCGGTTACGCCAGCGAGTAGGTGAAAGTGAATATGCACGTCATAAAGAACTTGTACGCTTGCTGGCTCGCAATCTTGCTCTTGAAGACATTCTGTGGGAAGAAATTTCTATACATATTCGGGATATTAACTTACGAACAGAGCTCTTGCGCCAAAGAAATGCAATTGTTAAAGATATTCATACAGAATTCAGAGCATTGAATATAGAGATACCAAGTGTTACCGAACAAAAGACAGAAGGATTTGCTTCCTTCTTGGAGGATTTAACAGATGATACCAGTGAAAAACGAGTCGAAGAAACTTCAAGCCGCATTGACGGGTAAAGGGACTTACGATTCAAGAGAGTTAGAGAAAATATTCGAGAAGTGTAGAGCAAGTGAAGATAAAATGCGAAAGTTGGTACGAGCTTTTTGTAAAGCGTACCTAATAGATAACAAACAAAGGGCTCTTAAGCTAAGACCTTTGCAGGAAGATATAATAGTTAAGTCATTAACGTACCCAAAGAACGGTAAACAACGTAAACTAGCTATTCTAGCTCCTAGAGGTAGTGGAAAATCATACGCCCTAGCAGTGTCTGTCACTATTTATATGTTCTTTAAGAGATTTAGAGATTTAATCTTTGTATTAGCTCCTTCTGAAGACCAAGCTCAATTAATCTTTGGCTATGTCTATAGGAACTTCAAAGATAATAAGTTTTTAGATAGCTTAGTAGATAATTATAAATTTCACAATAAGCCCCATATACGCATGAAGGGGGGCACAATGATGCGTAGAGCTCCATTGGCGCCTAGTAACCAAGGACAGGCTATACGAGGCCAACATCCTACGTTCTGTATAGTTGATGAGTCTCCACTCATCGACGATAAATTGTTCGTGGATAATGTAGAACCATGTATAGTTAGTAACAAAGCACCATTTATCAATTTAGGAACACCAAAATCAAAAGATAATCATATGTGGCGTTACTTATACGATGATGCATACTCAGAGACTTATACAAGATTACATTATACGTGGAGAGATGCTATTAAACCGGGCGATGCTTATGCAGCGCCTTATAATGAAGAAGAAATGTTAGAAAAGATGATGGAATGGGGAGAAGACTCCATATACTGGAGAACTGAATATGAGTGTGAGTTTGTAGAAAGTGTATCGAATGTATTCACACCTGAGAAGGTTAAATCATGTTTACATGAATTCGAAATTACGACCCCCGAGACCCTTGAGCAGGGTAGAGATTATGGCTCTAACATCACTATCGGTGTTGATGTTGGTAAATCTGTCAATTCTACTGTTATTACAGGATGGAAACGGGAGAAGCCTGTGGGGGATACTATCGGAGATGATGTCGCAAGGCTTATATACCTTGAAGAAATCAATCCTAGAACTGGTGGACACGACATACCATTTCAACGTCAGCGTATTATGGATGTTGCAGGCGCTCTTGGTGCTAATAAGCTTATTGTGGATTGTACGGGTATTGGTGGTGCAATCGAACAAGACTTAAGACTAGCCTCTATCAATGCTACACCCCAAATACATTTTATAGCTTTTATATTTACTGGAGGACCTAGAGGTAGTAAGACCCAAATGTATAGAGATTATCAATCTTACATACAACAAGGTAGAGTTATAGTACCTAACCCTGAAAATTTAAAACCACACGAAGCTCGTTTAGTTAATAAATGGATTAGAGAACACTTTGATTTACAGTACACTATGGATGCTACCAATAAAACTGAAAAGATAGCAGCGCCTACTGGTAAGCACGATGATTACTGCGATAGTTCAGCAATGGGAATACACGCAACTTTAAGTATGTTGCCGGGAGCTGGCAGTTTCGGACAAGTAGATTTACGTCAAGGAGCCGCAAAAAGGATAAATAGAAGTATGTCCGGAAAAGTTTCAAATAAAGCACTTTTTACTACAAGACAACGCAAAGTTCGGTTAAATAAGCATCGTTATGGCAATTTCTAAGGAAAGCTTTATATACTAATTTCCATCTAAATAATAACAGCCATGTCGTTTATAGATAATGTAAGGCGTCGTTTTGCCACTATTGGTAGAGCGCCACCCTTCAAAAAGGATGACCCAAGAAGTTACGGAGCAGGAGTTATTAAAAGACTCAAATTAGGTAATTCTAACTTTAATTATACAACCGACAATAAATACGAAGACCACATAGGTAGTAACCGAATGTATCTTAATGTTTATTTAGCGGACCCTATAGTTAGAACACTAATAGACCTGCCGTGTCTATATTCTGTTAAAGACAATTTTGATATAGTAACAGAAGATGACGATGTCCGAGAAACAGTTGAACAAATGTTTAGAGACATCAATATAGAAAATATACTTTATGGATGGGTAAGGAATGCAAGAATATTCGGAACTGGATATTTAGAATGGACTGGAGACAATTTAGTCTTACGCTCAAGTCAAAACATGTATGTTAAAAGAAATGAGCACGGTCAGGTAATGTATTATTATCAAAAGATAGGAGATAACAAAGAAGATGTTAGATTCGAACCTGAAGAGATAATAGAACTTAAGAATAATGCTTTTGAAGACTATGCATATGGGTTATCAGATATACACCCTATTATGTATCTAATAGATTTAAAAGATTATGCAGAGAGAGATATAGGAGCTGCGTTAAATAAATACGCTAGTTCAAGATTTGATATTTCCTGTGGTCTCCCTGATATGCCTTATGGACCTGATAAGATTAATGAAATAGTTGACGCATTCAATAATCTAGCACCCGGAGAAGATATTATCCATGGTAACGACATAGTTATTAAAGAACTACAAGGTACACAACGTGCCTTCGAATACGGCAAATACACTGACGATATTCTAAAAAAGATACACATGGCATTGAAAGTACCAATGACTATGTGGGACAAACCTGAACAAGCGCGACCTATCTTTGAACCATATGTAAGATACTTACAGACAATGATAGAAGGAGCACTTAATTCGCAGCTCATGCCACAACTAGAGAGTGGTGAAGCTAAATTTAAATTCAGACAAATTAATGTTGAAGATGCATTCACTAAAGCTAAAACTGATATGATATACTTATCAGAAGGTGTTTTATCACCCGGTGAAGTTAGAGAGGAAAGAGGTCTTGACCCTGAAGGAGTTACAGAATTAGATATGGAAACTTCCGAAGATATAAAGGCATCTCCAATCGAAAAAGAAAAGAGTGATAAGAATGCAAATGTCTCTGGAGGCAAAGACACCGATAAAAAGGAAGAATCCGCCAGAGCACAAAATCGAGGCAATAAGCCGTCCGCAAACGCAACAGGAGACAGAAAATGAACAAGTATGATAAGTGCATAGATACTGTTAACACAACACTAAAGAAGCGTGGTTTTGATAACCACTCAAAGATGGCCGAAGGTATGTGTAACCTTTGGGCTGAGGATAATGGTGTTGAGCGGGAATTCGGAACAGGAAAATCTCTAGAGCCAGTGCGCCGTTCTTTTGCTCTCTCTGTAGGAGGAGAGGACGAATTAACACTTACCAGCGAAGAGGGAATAGATACTGTTTCTTTTCCGGTCATCGCTATTACATCCGGACCTCATGAATATGAGGAAGACGGAGAAGAACAAAAAGTTTATATTGAACCAAACGTATTAAAAGAACATATGGATGCTTTTAAGGAGCTTCCTATTTATGTCGACCATCAAAGAACCGAAGAGGACCTAATTGGCATGGCTACCAACCCTAAGGTAATTAAGATGGACAATGGAAAGACGGCTATACAGATGCTAGCAATGGTATCTAATAAGTATGGTCGAGGGCAAGAAGTAATGGATAAGGTCAAAGAAGGAGATATGACTCACGTAAGCATCGATTGGCTTTCAAACGATGTAGATGTGATGGGTAACAATTTTGCTACCAACATAACCCCTACTGAGGTCAGTTTCATTGATAATGAAAAAATGGACCCAGTCTGTAAAGAGTGTACCATAGAAGAGGAATGTAAATTACATGTAGACGAAGAAGACGACGACCACGATTGTGGTTGTGGTGGACACGAAGATGCATGTGGTTGTGAAGCAGACGGAAAAACTAACGAGGTTAACATGGCCGAAGAAGTTAAGGAAATAAAGTCCGACGCTGAGAATATCGTTGAGCGCGAATTCGCTTCACTCAGGACACAGTTAGAAGAAGCAACAGCAGCTAACGCCGAAATCAAATCCGCTTATGAAGAAGCACTCAAATCTATTGAGGCTTTCAAAGAAGCAGAAGAGATTCGCGTAGCAGCAGAAGCTGAGGAGAGAAAAGCCAAGACTATCGAGGCTGTAATCTCTAAAGAGCTACTTCTAGGAACTAGTACTGAGGAATCGAAAGCAACACGCTTAGAGGAATTGTCAGCATGGGACGAGATGAAGCTAACTGGATTTAGCGAAGCACTGTCAGTAATGCCAGTGCCAGAAGGAGAAACCGAGCGTTCATTCGGAAAAGGTAAAACAGCAGCAGATAATGCTGAAGTAGAACCATCCGAAAGAAAGTTTGGAATAAAAGTAGACAAAAAGGGTACATTTAGATTGAACCCTGAAGTTTACAAAAGAGGTGAATAAATATGGCAACAGAAATATTAGTCAATGATGGTGGAGCACCAGCAAGAATTTTACCCTACACAGCTCAAGAAGCAATATCTGCCGGAGATGCAGTTAGCGCTTACACTACAGCTGGACAGGTACAATTAGCAGACTCGGATGATTCAGGAGCAGGAATAGCTGTTCTCGGATTCGCTCTAACAGACATTGCAGCAAACGATGTAGGAAGTATTGTCACCGGTAAAGGAGTTATACTCATGGTACAAGCAGAAGATTTAGCATGTGGAATAGCATTAATGATGGGTTCAACGACTCCCGGTCGTTTAACCACAGCAACTAATGCCGCAACCGCAGCAAACTGTGTAGCCGTAACACTAGAGAACAACTCAGCTGCTGGACTAACGAAAGTCCAGACGGTTTAAGGAGATATAAAATATGCCCGATTACCCAACAGCAACACCCGGTGTTCTAACTAGCCTAAACTCTGGAGCATACGCAGATACCGGTGGAACCGGCGAGCGTATATTGGTAGACTATAAAGACGCTATAATGGATTATAAGGTCACAGACCTTGCCGTTATGGATTTCTTTGCAGAACCAATGAGCACAGACACAGGCGGTAATATTGATATTACTTTCGCACAACCCAGCATGAAGCTGGAAATGCTAGACGAAGGCAACACGCCGCAATACCAACACACTAAGCTACGCTCTGAGCGTATCTCAGTGAAAGAATGGGGTATTGCTACCGCTGTTACCCGACGAATGATAGAGGACTCTCGATTTAATGAAGTTGAGATGGCACTTACAGAAGCTCGCAGAGCTGTCGACCGACACATGACCGAACACGTAGTTAAGGTTATTTTTGGTGGAGCAGCAGATACGACCTTCGGTACTTATGCTATCGACGCATCAACAACCGAGGCAAATCTAGATAATTTCGCAAACAACGTATATGGTGGATTCTTTGGTGCCGGTATGGCAGCTGGAGACATCAACGCAGATGGAAGTAGATTAGTATCCTATGCTAACGAATCAAGCACTCGCTTAATTCGTGGTAGTTACTATAATGCTGTCGGTGGCGCTGGAGCAGGTGAATTTGCTTTAGCAGATATTACAAAAGCTATCGACCGTATTTCAACACACGGATACAACGCATCTCACTTGTTTATATCCCCAGCACACTATCATCACCTATTGAACATTGGTGATTTTGTAACTGCTTTCACAGCAGGTGCAGGCGGAGCAACAGGTGGAGCAGCAAATCCAACGACCACTTTGAATAACCCAGCAAATCCTTTCCACTCTACAGCCGCAACTGGCTTGGTTGGAAACTTGTATGGCCTTAACGTAGTAGTTAATGCTTGGGTTCCTTCAGACAGAATAGGAGTTTTTGATTTATCAACTAAGCCTATGGTATACGTCGAAAGAAGACCATTGACAGTAGAAGAAGCAAATCCGGGATTCGGAATTGTTGGTTCTTACATGTCTATGAGATACGGATTGAAAGTCGTAAGACCTTCAGTCGGTGCAATCTGTATAAACGCTTAGATTGAACTAATCGATTTTACAAGGGTCCGGAGAGTACCCCAAACTCTCCAACTTATTACCTTTAGTGTGAATTATGTCCAATTACCAAAAGATTCTGAAAAGTACCGCAACATATGGTACTAACAAACCTTACGTCAAATCACAGACGTCTAGTTCAGCTTCTCCACTCACAACTAAAGGAGACGTTTATACTTTTAGCACTAGTGGTGCTCGTTTAGCTGTAGGAAGTAATGGTCAGGTTTTACAAGCTGACTCTACTGAAGATACAGGTTTGAAATGGGTAACCTCAACTAGTTCTAATTATTATGTTGATACTATAGCCTTTAACACCGGAAATGGTGTCCTAACATTAGGAAGAGTTACATTATCAGATTTAACCGTAGATTTAGATGGTCGTTATTTATTATCTGCTTCAGCTTTAACTTCTCCATT
>TARA_R110002012_G_scaffold58075_2_pt1 | contig 13105 bp, 15 predicted proteins | sample TARA_R110002012 | Tara Oceans TARA_R110002012 (sample SAMEA4396515) | marine metagenome | biome: Westerlies Biome; feature: [DCM] deep chlorophyll maximum layer (ENVO:01000326); material: water (ENVO:00002006), including particulate matter (ENVO:01000060) such as... | depth 40 m
GTGGGGAAAGAAACGTAAGCGTAAGCCTGCGTATGCAAAACCTAACTGGTGGAATAAATGTTTAGATTGTCGTGCGATCATTTCAGATCGCGTGACAGAGAGATACGATACCTGCCCATTTTGTGGTGGGGCGAATTGGAGTGAAGATGAAAGACAGTGAAGATCACGAAATAGTTTTAATAAGGCCGCAAGAGCTTTACAAGCTTCTTGACGGGGTTATGGAAGTAGGATTAGCTATGGATAAATTGTTTGACACATTTAACATTTTTATGGACGATGGCATCGTTGGGAACCTTACGGATTATGAGGATAATCCAGTTACGCCTGACAATGTGGTAGACTTGGGGAAAAGAAGGATTGACAAAAAACAATCTGATCTTTGGTATCCAGAAGAAGAGGAGTAGATATGGTTCATAATTTAACGAATGTATTTACAGGACAAGAGGGAAGAACATACCAGAGAGGAGGAAAAGATATGAACATTGAAATACCATTATCTGAGATTGTGAAATTAGATTTGAAAGATTTAGCGCGTACCTGCGACATGATTTTAGCTGATTTTAAAGACGGCAAAGACCAACTAAACATGTTCAATGACGCAGTGCAACAGATAGAGAAGCTACGATCTGTAGTTTCATATTGTCGCAAGCAAGCTATCTACCAGTATGTAGAAACATATGGGCATGGATCTATGACAGACGCAGCGAAAGAACTCAACATATCTAAGCAAAGAGTTCACGACTTGTATCACGAAGCTAAAGAAGAACGGCTTAAGTTAGTAACAGGAGAGAAAATTGCAGATAGACTTTGATTTAACTAAAGCTTCTTGTAGAGAAAAAGATAACGCTATCTTTTTCACAAAGAAAACTGGTCAAGCTAAACAGATTTGCAGCACTTGTGAAGTAAAAGAAGAGTGCAGAGATTACGCTGTAAGAAACTATATTCCTTTTGGAGTATGGGGAGGGCTTTCAGCTTACGAATTAAACAAATACAGGAAACAAAAATACGGTGGGGATACAATAGCTCCAAGAAACAGTTGGACGCTACGTTGATTTTCTCATTTGTAACCCGTATGATTACTTTGGGGGGTAAGGGGGGCGCGTCAAAGCGCCCACCTTACCCCCCAAGAAACGAGTCAAGTCAGGCTCAGTTTTACACCTCTCTTTCTGAGTCTGACTTGACATCAAAAGTGATCGCGCACTGCGCGATCAGTGAGAGGCTTATATGAAAGAAATTATTTTAAGGCAAAGTTGGATTAACAATTTCCTACGTTGCCCAGAGCAAGCTAGACAAGAACGTCTTGAACTTGTATCCCAAAAACAAACGAGTGACTTGTTGCGTGGCAATGCCGTACATGCGGCTATTGAATGGGCAGGTCTGATTAAACAAGGTGGTGAAGAAGAAGTAACCTTAGAAGAACTACTAGATGTGTCAGATAATTTCTTAGCTGACAATGGGCATACGATTGACGTATGGCGGCACAACTACGAAGACATAGTTGACGTATGTAGAGCCAACCTCGTTGCTTGGTATGAAGAAATATTCCCAATCCTGCATCCTCAAGCTGTAGAGGAAACATTTAAAAAATCAATGGGGATACGACACGGAGTAAACCTTATCCTGCAAGGAACCGCTGACTGGATAGATGAAAGCGGAGTGATCTGGGATTGGAAGAATCCTTCACGGCATTACGCAGCTTGGGAGAAGAAAAGGTGGGATATACAATCACACGCGTATACTTGGGCGTATGATAAAGAACAATTCAACTTATGTGTTATGGCTGACGGGAAAATTCAAGTTATTGAAATCCCTCGTTCTCCAGAACAGAAGAAAGCATTCATAGAACTTTGTTGGTCCATAGTACCGACACTTTTAACCATAGATGATGCAGTAACATGGCCTCAGAATTGGGAGGGGTGGCATTGTAGTCCACTCTGGTGTCCAGTATGGCAAGCAAATAAATGCCGAGGAGCTATCCTTGGCGACAACCCGTGGTAACACGGAGAAAGGGAGACCATGACAGACATGGCCAAGGTATCTGTGACCTTTTCACAGAAAGTAAGTGAGGCTGCCTACGAGACAGCGGACTACTCTCTCACAATAGAGAGGGTACTTCCTGAATCTGCTGGCGCTGACGATATTGTTGAGGAAGCAGCAGGACTGTTTGACTTAGCAAAATCTGAGGTCCTCAAACAAGCAGGTCAAGATTATGACCTAAGCGATACAGGCGTAGTGATGCGTCGTCTTAAAAGTGCTGTTTCCGAAACTAGTGGTAATGCAACAAGCGCCCCTGCGCCTGCACCCTCCCCTAGTCAGCAAAACGGTCCTACGGCGAAATCCGTAGCTGCTCCTCCAGCGAAACCAAGTGGTGGAGTTATGACAGGTAGAGCGTACAAACGTCTACCAACCTGTATCGGTAAGAATGCTGAAGCTAATCAAGCAGCGTTTAATATACTGGCTTTCCAACCTGCTAAGTGGGTGGACGACACTGGTGAAATTACCGTGTACCAAGTTAAGGAACACGCTGATGGATCTACTGATATGACGAAGAACGGAAAGAACTTTCCTAACTTCTCTGTCACTAAAGATGCCATGAAATACTGTGATATTTCTATTGAACGTGACCACGGAATTTGGGTGCGTGATGGCGATAGCAATGTACCATTAACAGTCTGGGACCAAGTTGGGGGACAGACTGAAGCTGATGCCGTAGAATGGGATTGGGTAACTCGCAGAGCCGAGCTACAACAATTCGCTTATAAGGCACAGTAATGGATGAGAGCATCAAAGCTCTCTCAGAGGATGATGTCAGCGCTCTGCTGGAGGGCGCTGACACATCCGAACAAGCAGAGAGGTATAAGTATTTTAAGCCAACGTCAGAGGCCGTTGATAAATGGATAACCTATGCTCAAGGATCGCATGATTGTTTCTATCTAGGGTTACAAGCCATAGATGAAAAGATGCGCGGAGTTTGGCCATCAGATGTTTTAGTTGTAACAGGTAGAGCGCATTCAGGTAAGAGCGCTGTTTTGTTATCTAGCATGGCTAGGAACCTTCTAGAAGATCCTGATTTCTATGGTGTGATTTACACACCAGATGAACCAGAGGTTCTTGTAGTAGCTAAGCTTTACGCATTGTTGTACAAACGTAACCTAGCTCAAGTAGAAGAAGCTTTACGAAATGAAGATAGGGATGTTCTATCTGAGATAAGAGAAGCCCGTGATGGGTTTCTTGACAGGATAAAAATATTCCCTAACGCTATGTCTTTCAATAACATGAGCGAAGCGATGCGTGAATGCGAAGACTACTGGCAACACAAACCACGTTTTGTAATGGTAGATTTTCTTGAACAGTTACCTAAAGCTTCAGGATATGAAGGAGTATCTAATGTCCTTAAAGGCTTGAAGGAATGGGCTGAGTTTGAGAACCTACCAGTAGGTTTAATACACCAATCAGGTAAAGCATCTACACGAGGCAGTAGCCGTGGAATGGATGATGGCAAATTTAACGCTGATGAATTTGCGATTCAGCAGTTAAACGTATTTAGACAACGAGACAATCCAAAGCTTTCAGATGACGAACGTAGGGTACATAGCGTGAGCGTATCTCTTGATTTATGCAAGAACAAAAGACCGCCATGTAAAATAACTACGCCACCTATTGATTATTTCATGGACCCTGATTGCGGTTTCGTCAGAGAATACTATGAATCTGATATTCCGTCAGATGACAGGTGGCTAGAATAATGGATGCAAAAACAGTAGAGGGTTTTGCTGAGCTTCATGAAGGCGGCCACATAGCTTTACTCATAGATGAAGATAAAGACTACATACGTCCGATGGAAGAAAAAGCTAAAGGAACAAACTATGTTAACGCTATTGAGGAACATTTAACTAATGAAATCCCTATAGGTGTTTACCCGTTATGGGAACGCAACAACGTTTGGATGGTTAACTGGGCAGCCGTAGATCTAGATGAAGGTGAGAAAAGCAATGTTCACGCAGATAACTTGCAAAAGGTTTTAGATCAGGTGGGTATTAAATCTTGGAAAGAACCATCTAGAAGCAAGGGTTACCATGTGTGGGTGTATTTAAAGGAACCTATAGCTGCACGCATAGCTAAAGAAGGTTTAACGGGAGCATGCAGAGTCGTTGATGTTCCTATTAAAGAGGTGTATCCCAAGCAAATAACTTTAACTACAGGCAAGATAGGTAATTGTTTACGGTTGCCTTACCCACATATTAGAAAATCTCCTCGTCAAGAAGTTTTGGGATACAAATGTGAAGAGTTTGTTCAAGCAGCTTTAGAGAGCAGAACACCTCCTGCTGTTTATAGAAAGCTGATGAAACTTCATGCTGCTACGGAACCTAAAAGAATTAGAGTAGTTACTGGTTCTAAAGTTAAGGGTGAGTTCTATGGGGTAGCTAAAAGAATATGGGAAAGAAACGATGAGGAACAAGACAGGTCAGAGGCCATGTACGCGTTTGCATCTAGCCTATTGTGGCAAGAGTTCTCATATGACGCTACGGTTGATTGGGTAAGACGATTAGACGACAGGTTAGAAAAATTTACAGGTCGTACAGATAGAGAAAAACAAATAAGAAATTTAGTATCTAAAGCATCTCAAAGGAGTACCCGTGGATAAACGAAAACAATACAAATTTTCTATTCCTATAAGGCCAAAGAGTAAAGGTCGCCCTCGCGTAACACGCAACGGCACTTATACTCCTAAAGCTACAAGAGATTATGAAGCTGCGGTACGGTCTTATTACAAGGGGCCAAAGTTTGAAGGCCCTGTTTCAATGTCTATATCGTTGTCACCTAAACGAGCTGTAGTAACAATAACTGAAATAGATGTAGAAGTGTCGCCTCTAAGGGGCGACATTTCTAATTACGTCAAAGGAATAGAAGATGCTTTAAATGGTATCGCATACGATGACGATAAACAGATACATAAACTTACAGGTAAAAAGAAATGACTAAACCTTTTCATGCAGGTTCTTACCAAGAACGATTCGCTTCTATGGGCGATGAAGCAGAATCACAGTTTGAAGCAAACAATGTACAGTGGGCTAGGTATGGCTTTAACAGACCTGAAGGAATGACTAAGTTTCATTACCTCCCACATGTATTGCGTTACACTCCAGATTACATTCAAGCAGACCCTTCTCGTTTAGTAGAGGTAGTAGGCATGGGGAGAACTCCTCTTAAGTTTAAGATGGAGAAACTAGCTGCTTTACAATGGTGGGATGGAGCAGGAGCGCCTGTATGGATTTGGGTCTGGTCATCCACCAGACAAAACTATGCTGAACTATCATTTAGAAATATGATGAACATAATAAATAAGAACGATGTTCCTATCGGAAGTTTCCACGAAGGAAAAAAGTATTTTTCTATAAGTTCTAAACTGCTTCCTTGGAACGGTGACTGACCCCACAGAGGGGGAACTATTATTTGAAAGATTAAAGGAAATAAACTTTCCATCATTAAGGCCACTTAGAAAGACATTCAATCACGCTTCTGAACGTATCCCGTATACTGTTGCAGAAGCTCTTATTAGTTCTGAACCCTTTGTAGAACCAGATTTATCTTTAGAAGAGCGAGATCACGTTAACAGTGGTCTCGCTCTTGCTGTTTTAGAAACATTTGAATCCTTAACAGAAGAAGAACAATGGATATACACCATGCTTGTAGAGGTAGGACTATCTATGCGGTTCGTAGCCAGAGTACTTGGCTTACCTAAAACAACTTTCGCCAGACAAAGAGATGAGCTAGCAGATAAAATACGAAACAAACTACTTGAATACGAAGTAGTAAGAGATCGTTTAGGAATCTTTTAACTTCATACAATCAGAAAGAAACAAAGAGAAACTTTCAAGCCAATGAAATAAACCAGTTAATGCTATTAAGTTTCCTTTAGAAGCTTCGTCCCAAGAGTTAAGGATGCTTTCAGGTTCCCCAGCTTCAAAGACAATAAGGACTCCTAGGTTCTCATCATCCCATTGAGCATGAGTACCATCGTCCATGTCTAAACGAAACTTGTTCTCTTGTATCTCGTTATGAATGTCGTCTTCTATGTCTAGACCTTGTATCGCCATGAAGTCAGCCCAACGGTCCTCAAATTCGTCAGATGGTCCGCTGTGGTATTCCTCATATGCTGCCATGAGAGGCTACGATTTAAGTCGTTCTTGAGCTAACGTTTTAAGGGCAGACAACAAAGCAGCTCCACCTGCGGTGGCTGCTGCGGTTAATGTAGAAAGATCAGTTATAACAAATATAGCTAGAAAAGATTGAACGGCTGTCCAAACAGTTCGTTCAGCCCAGTCAGTTATATTAAAACGTTTAATTTGTTCTGTCATTAATATTTAGGTCTTCTTGGTTTACGCTTCTTAGGCATAATTCCTACTTTCCGAATGGTCGCCCATCAGAATGAGCATTACCTAGATTAGTTGAACGCAGATAAGCTGCGTCTTTTTTTGATTTTTTTGACATGTCATACGAATTAAATGATGAAGAAGAATCATATAATTGTTCATCTGGTGAACCAAATGTCTCTTCATAATTTCCGTAACCTTTACCTTTTGGCATAGCTACCTCCTATAAATAGCGATTACTGTCCCAGTAGATCGCGCACTGCGCGATTAACTAAAGAGCATTCTCCATGTGTTTTTCCCAACTATGCCATCTACAGTTAAGAAATCACGATATCTGTGTTGGAATGAGCGAACTCCAGCGGCACTCTTAGCCCCGTACACACCATCCACTGGCCCTGCATCATGCCCTAACTCATTTAAACGCTTCTGGACGGCTCTAACAGCCTCTCCACGGCTTCTACGCCGTTTAGATAACGGCTTTTTACCTACGAGCAGACCCAAACGGTCATGCTCTACCTGAGCAACAGCAACTTCCTGATTAGATTTAATAACAGAATCAGTCAAAGGCATGCCAGCTTGCATCCAGTGATACAACTCGCGCTCAGGACAAGTAGTAGAAGCCAAATCTCTATGCCCCTTAACCCAAAGTTTGCCATCATAACGCAACTGAATGTCATCCACTAAAGCCTTAATAGAACGTTTAGTCGCTTCAGGAATAACATCAGCCCCCCAACCTGTGTAACAAATAGCTTCAGTGCGACTATTCCAAGGACGATTAGCTGCTGAAATTTTTCCAGCTCCTCTCCCCTCATAGATAACGCCTTGCTCATCTACTAAAAAGTTGTATGCTATCGCGTTCCAACCATTAGAATCCAAATGGTGTTTCTCAAAAGCCCTAACAGCATTAGCTCCCTTAGGGCCATTACGAACCCCAGAATGATGCAAGACAATGCCCTTAACTCTTTTCTTGTTTAAAGATGTCAAAGGTTTCTTAGGACCCCTAGATCCCCAACCTTCCCTACTAATAATCGTTATACCCATTACAATTCCCTACTTTCTAAATCTACCATATCTCTAAAAGTTTTTGAGATCTCTACTTGGTCTTTAATCATTTGACCTCTCTGCGCCCTAGGAGTATTCATACGCAAACCAGCACCAAAGAAAGTATTAATAAACGTAGTAAACCAACGTTCCTGTTTCCCTTCTTCATTAGGGATCAAACGCCTAGCACGACCAAACAAAGGATTAAACTGGTCAAGCATATAAATATGGTTATCTCTCATCTTTAACTCACCCTTAGCGTTAGTCTTTAACCAACCCACAGTTTCTAACGCTTCCTTCAGAACAGGAATATTAGCCCAAGAAGGAGCTTGCTGATACCTTCCAGTAATAGGAATATCAGCAAACGTTTGCTTACCAGCCCACAACTCAATAGGTAACTTCATCCAAGGCAAAGAAGATTCAGCTACAGCCCTAACAGGAGACTTCCAAAAATTCTGAGGCTGCTCCATTTCTTTTAACCAACGGCTTGCATCCCTAAAAGGAAGATCAGGAAGAACATACACACGGTTGTTGTTCCAACTCCAAGGAGTACGCATACCCATGTTCTCAGCAAAATACTCAGGAACAATACCCTCAGCATCAGATTGTAACTCAAGCTCGCCTTTAACTTGCTGCAACCTACCCCAAGCCTTAGGGTTCTTACCCATAGACTCTAGCAAAATAGGAACAACATTTTTTTGCCATGTCCAAAAAGGAACAGCCATCTTAACTTTTCGTTCAAAGCTTGTTAAATCAGAATAATTAAAATGATACTTTTCTACATCAGCAAAAGCTTCAGCAACAGATTTACCACTTGTCATGCGATGATGCGCTAAAGCACCACGCAACATAAACTCAGCATCTTGATTGTAAGAACGAATTAAAGCAGCAGGATAAAATTCGGCTTTCCAAGGCTTAGCTGTAGCCCCACTAACTTGTAACCCTCTACGAGCATTAAATGGATCAGATATAGCGCTACGAATCTCTTGACTAACCTGACCACTGGTTGCTACACCAGTTTCATACCATTCTCTAAACAATTTCAATTCATCAACACTAATGTTCCAAGCACCTTCACCTAACCTATAACGCTTAGGCAAAGCAACGTTTTTACCATCTTGAATTAACTTAGAAAGACCTAGTAACTCATCCCCAGTATCTCCAGCAGCTTTCCGAGCCAAATCTCGTATCCCCAAAACACGAGTATGTGTAGATAAAGGAACATCAGCTATCTGATTATTAACCCAAAAACCACCAGCAGTATTACGCATAATAAAACCAGTAGTAGATATAGCCATTGCTTTCCACCAGTTAACTAACGTTAAATACTTTCTTGCAAAATCTCCCATAGACTCCATATCAAAAGTTTTTGCCGCAGCTTGAAACATTGATTGCATAGCTTCAGCTTGTTCTTTCGTGTAATTGCTAGTTAAAGAAAAACCTCGCAAGTTATTAATTGTGTAATTACTTATATTGGACTCTACTCCTTTTGTTGAAGGAAAAGGAGTAAAGCGAGTTACAAACTCAGAAGCAGCCTCATTCCAAGCAGTAGCAAATCCCATAGCAGAACGCCTATCTTTCAAGGCAGCTAAACCTTCCTCCATAGTTGAGGAAGCCCTAGTCCGATCCTTTAGAACAGGTGAAGAAAGATAATTATTATATCTAGAAACTTCCTCATCTATTAAACGCCATTGTTCTAACAACTTCTCCTGAGTCAAACGCAAAGATTCTTTCTCGTCTGCTAATCTGCCGCCAATAGTTTCTAACCGCTGCGACCAAGTTGCTTCAAAATCATTTAACTTAACAGTAGCGTCAGTTCTAATTCTTTCTAAACCATTAACCCAATCATTTAACTGGTCAGCAGTTTCACGATTTATTTTACTCCCACGACCTTTAGCAATTTGGTTCTCTAACTCCAAAAGAAAAGCGCGACCTAAACTTTCCTCTTGTCTAGCAATTTTTGTCAACAACTCATCGCGAACGTTTCTGCTCATACTAAGAGAAGGAGTTAGATTAGTTTTCATAACGTCATCTAACTTCGTACCTAACTCTTCTAACTCCTTAACAGATTTAACCCATTGCCTAACAGCGCCAGCACCCTCTCCTTTCAACTTTAAAGCTATTTGCTCCAAAATATCTAAGGGCAAATTACGAGGGTAAGTTTGTTTTGTTGGACTTCCACCACGCAACGCAGCGTTAATAAACCGAATCATTTCTTCAGTTATAGGCGCAGGCAAATCAAACAAATTATTAGGATCACGAGAAGCAGCTAAAGCAGACTTACCAGCACCACGAAGATTCTCTAAACCATCTCTAATAAATTTTAACGTACCGTTATCTATATTAGAAATAACTTTATTCATTGTTAACAATTCAGGAGTTACAAGATCGTTCATTAGTTCCATTAATGAAGCAACAGAAGTTGTTGGATGAGTTCCAACAACGTTCTTAGCTAAATTAACTTGCATGGCATCCAAAGCTCCTTGAACTTCTGAAACTTTATTTTCTATACGTTTAGTAAATATATTCAAATAGTCAGAAGGTGTAGGCCCAAATGCTTCAGGAGAAAAACCACCCTTTTCAGCAGAAGCAATAATGTCACTAACGTTTGTAGCCTCAATGTCTTTCATTGTTTTAGGTCTAGGCAAATCAGCAGGTTGTCTCCTGTTAATAAACCCGTCATCTACACCCCAAAGACTTTTAATCTTTCCACTTGTCGTAGGTTTAGTAACCCCAACAAGAGCTACTTGTTCTTGTATGCTTTTAATAATCGCATCAAGTCTAGATTTCAAACCGTACAAATCAGAAATTACTTGGCCAGCTTCTTCATAAACTTTGTTAACCTCAGCAAGGTTATTAAACCCATCAGCTAACTCTTGAGTAGAAGGTTTCGCAGTCGCAGGTCTTTTAACACTGATCTTAGCTTTCTGAGGAACTCCTTGAGTAGTTTCTAAAAGTAAATCTTCACGAGTTTTCTTATAAGCTTTCTTAGTAGAAGTAGCACGAAACTCTTCTACAAGCTCCTCGCCTTTTAGAAGAGCTTTAGCTTTCTCACTAATGCCATCCATAGACCCTCTATATATGGCATTAATTGCCATATTTAAATCATCTATCATTGCATCTACAGTGCTTAAATCAGCTACCAAATCTCTCGCAGTTCGTATAGACGACTGCGACAACGTTCCACCAAACTGGCTAAGAAAATCTGCATCACCAGTTTGCCGCAAGTTAGTTATCCACTCAACAGCGTTTTCAAAATCAGCTAATTGCCTAGAAACATTATCAACAACTTCTTTACGGCGTTCTAAACCCCAGTACTTTTTAGCTGTTTTAGCTTTACGACCTTTTGTTCCAGCCCAAATAGTATCTAGTAATTGACCATCTCCACTGCGAAGAAAAGATAGACGGGATACAAACTCGTCAAAGTTATCTCTAAGTAACTCATTGTTTCTTGTACGAACAATCAACCCAGCTTCTTGCAAAAAATCCAACATGTATTGAGAACGAAGACTTTTGCTTTGAGAAGTAATATAACGAGTAAAGACAAGCTGAGGATCTTTAGAAAATAAATCAATGTATTCTTTATCTGTAGAAACTCCATAAACTTTTTTATTTAATTCTTTAGCTTGAGACAGAATATCTAATGCACCCAAATCAGGATTGTCTATAGCAAACTTGTCTGGGTCCATAACATTCTGACCACCGACCCTGTTGTGAATAGTTGTAACACTTTTACGTCCCCCGATGTTCGTAGGAACATCTATAGTCACAGGGTTATAGTTAGCGTAATCAATAAACTCTCGGATAAATTCATCTTGCCTTACGTCACGAGGCAAACCCATTGCCCTGATAAGCCTACGCCATTCTTTCCCATCATTTAACCTTTGAAACCCAGCATAATCAGCAGCAATCTTAGCTGCCATTTCAGAAGGAGATTGAAAAGTACGAGCCATAAGGCTACTACCGCGCAACCCTGTAACACCACTCTGCTGGGCAGCGCTTAAAGGATCTTCAGGAGCCATGCCTTTTAACTTTTTAAAACCCTCATCAGTTAAAGCATGATGAGTATAAAAATCCACTTCAAGCATGTTTAAAGGATGATCTACACCCTTGTAAGGCAAACCATTATTAAATCCATTACCTATTTCAGTCCAAAAGCCATCTGTTTTATTAAAAATTTTATTATGAAAATCGCTCCAAGCCTCACTAGCAAATCTTGGATCAACATTAGTTAAAGCTGGATTAATAGAACCATCAGGCATGTACGTTTGAACAGGCAAATTCCAAACAACAGCAAAATCAATATCTTTTCTTTGAGCTTCCCTTAGCAACTTGCTAAAAGAACCCACTGCGTTGCTTTCAAAAGTGCTAGCAGCAACAGCAGCGTACAAAGAACCGTTATGAGTAATTTGACCCATCTGTTGCAACTCAGGGTCAGCACTAAACTTTGGCCTAAAGCCAGCCTTAGTAGACAGATTGTCAGCAAGCGTAGAAATATGCTTGCTTGCCAAAGCTCCTTTCCAAGCCATACCTAACTTGCCAGTTACCTTACCTAAGATTGTTCCCTTAGAAAAAGGAATAGCAAAAGCTTCAACAGGCATACGCATAGCTTGACGCGCAGCAGTGTCAACGCCTGAAATAAGATCATCAGTTACTTTAGCTTTACGAATATCTTGCATTCGGTTAAATATTTGACTCTGAATAAGTTCATCAGACAAATCTATAACTTCATCTAATTGGCTAAGAGGACCTGACCGAGGCAAAAGATCCTGAGATAACTGACCTATCCTACGCATATCTAAGAACTCGCCAATGCGTGGATTTAAAGCACGCAATGGCTTTTCAATTATTGTCTTACCAATTCTTCCAGTAGCAGGAATAGTAAATCGTAACCCAGCAGCAATGCCAACGTCATCTAAAGCAGCCCCAGCAGCAAGAATAGAACCGCTACGAGAAACTGCTTCAGCAGCTTTCTCTAACTCATCAGCTTTAGTAATATTTTTTAAATTCCTTTGAGCAACAGATTGCTGACGTAATGCCATAGCAACGTCATCTGCTTTAACTGTTCTAGAAACTAAACCTGCTCCAGCTAAATAAGTAAGTGGATCAAAAGCAATGTCAAAAAACAAACCTGTAACCATAGCTTCTAAAGGATCATCAGGCGCGATATTCCAATCACGCATTACCTCACCCATCATCATGTGACGATTTGTTTGATCCCACCACTCGCTAAAAGAAAAGTTTTGATCATCTACAAAAATGTCACCTATCTCTTTAATAGTAGAACGAATAGCTGCCGCTGGTTTATCTATCGCACTTATAATAGGCCCCAGTATAGGAACATCAAAGATTGCAGGTGCTTCAGGACCTTTATCTTTAGGAATAATAGTGTAATCAATTACCTTAGGCATCCTAGAAACAGGAGTAGGCAACTTGCTTTCCAAAGCTGTGTAATCAGGAACTTCTAAACCTAAAGAATCTATTAGCCTGCTACGAGCGCTTTTAGTGCTAAAACTTTGAGGCGTGTTAACGTTTGCTTCAACCTGAGGTAAAATATCATCCCAATTTACAGCCATACTACTTACTCTTGCGATGCCTTAAGGAAATTTGTAAATTCAACCAGATCTTCTGGGGTCATGGGTTTTCCACTTGGATTTATTAAACCCATAATATCCCCTAGATCTTCTAAA
>TARA_R110002012_G_scaffold261340_1_pt1 | contig 13087 bp, 26 predicted proteins | sample TARA_R110002012 | Tara Oceans TARA_R110002012 (sample SAMEA4396515) | marine metagenome | biome: Westerlies Biome; feature: [DCM] deep chlorophyll maximum layer (ENVO:01000326); material: water (ENVO:00002006), including particulate matter (ENVO:01000060) such as... | depth 40 m
AAAGATTTTCTTTTAACTTTCTGTACATTTACTACAGGCTTAATTTTGTTCTTGATCAATCCAAGAACGTTTAATTCTACATTCATATATCGGGAAATTTAAGTTTAAAAATATAATAAAATTACTCTAATTACGCAAGGGTATTTGCATAATATCTGCCAATTTAAATTGTTTAGTTAAAGCTGTTTCAACATCCACTTTTTCATCGGCCCATTCATAAACATCACCACTATATACTAAGCAATATGCAGGTACAGTAAGTTGATTATTTATAAATTGTTTACCTTTTTTAGTCACTCTCCAGTGGCCATTATTATTTGGATCTGCTTCAATAAATTTCCACTTTTCTAAATAACTATAATCCATTGCTGTGGCTCTTAAACCCATTAATGAAAATACATTTTGAACATGAATATATACCCCATCTTCAGTTCTTGTGTAAATAATTGCCAACGCTTTACACATATTAGCGTTCAATTTTCGCTTATAAGCCTTAACCAGCTGTCCACAACAAGGACAGCCAGTTCCAGACTTAAAGTTTTTACGAAGATGATCTTTGGCTTCAAGTATTGTCTTCATATTCTTTTAAATTAAATATTTCAGTTTCATATTCTCCTTGAGAGGAGGCTACCCATTTTTCTTCTTGACTGTCTTCAACATAGATACGAAAGATGTACGCCTGCTTATTTGCTTTCCATCTAACAGTTCTACCTATACGCTGAATCATGTCTTTAGTTTTACTAGTCCCACTGGCAATAATCGCCATGGAAATATCAGGTACGTTCATACCTTCGTTCAAAGCCTTAGCTGTAGATATTCGTGTTATTGATTTCCCGCTTTTCAATAAATCTAAGTTTTCAGTTCGTTTCTTTTTAGAAATCTTACTGTGAAAACTTACACAATTATCTATTTCATCTGTGACTTTGTTAGCAAAATCTATAGTTTGAGAAAATATGATAGCCTTTCTCTCAGAGAATATATTTGATATCTCTTTAACTGCTTCAAGTTTAGCTTGAGCATTATATAATATGTTCTTCCTCTTTGTCATCGCTGCATTACACATAAAAGGATAACCTGCATTATTATTATCTAATACAAATCCTTTACGTTTTAAATATGCATCATAAACATCTTTCTTCATACAAGCAAACATATTCTTTAAATCTTTATTAAAATAAGGAAATAAAGAATTAAATGTTTTATCTGCTTTATTATACTCTGCTAATTCTGTAGCTGTTAATTTAACTGGTATATTATAAATCTTAAATGGACTAATTAGTCCAAGATCTTCTGCATCAGTTGTTTTAACAGTATCCATAATTGGTGCTATACCTGTTAATAAGCCTAATTTAGATTTATCTATATGAGCTGATAATCCTAATATTCTAATATATTTATTATGAATAAAGAAATTATAATATTCAGGAGACATATAATTATGTATCTCATCAGCTATTACTAAATCAAAACTATGACCTACCCATTTATATGCAGTTTGAATACAAACACATTTTACACACTGCTCAAAAACTTCACCTTCATTCCATTTATAAAATTCATCTTTCCATGATCTATCTCTAATAGTTTCAGTAGGAGTTAATATTAATATCCTAGCTTCCATATTAGTTATTTTAGCCAAATAAGCCGCAGCAAGAACGCCACACCGCGTTTTGCCCACCCCAGTAGCATACTGCAGTGTACCTTTTCCATACCACGGCTTAGACCACCATTTATTTAGACCACTTCTTTGAATCTTATCTTTAGATTCTAATAATGTCATATAGCATATTCTTTAAAATGTTTATGTAATTTAGTATAATCTTCCATAGCATTGCTAGGATGAGAAGACTTTAACGCATCAGTAGCTGCACCATATAAAGCATATAATGTTCTTTCAGCAAATTTATCATCTAGATTACCTGAAGGTGAATATTCACCATCATTCCAACTAGACTTTATTTTATTTAACTGAGCTCCATTAATAATATCTTTATTTAAAAATGCATCTCCTAATATTTTAGCTGCTTCTACATCAGTAATACCTACTTGTTCAAACATAATAAGATCATCTGTTGCTTGTTCAGCTGCTATATCAGCTCTTGCAATAACTGAAGGTATAATATCTTCAAGATCTTCCCATACATTTGCAGTATGTTTTCTTATCTTAGTAATATCACCAACAAACATTAGGTTACTACATACAACTACTTGAGCACCAGAACATAAGCCTACTGCTACAGATTTGTCATAAGAATTTCTAAAACCTACAGATATATTATGATGTATACCAGGTGCTTGAAAATTCATAACTCCAAACATTTGTCTACCTTCTCTCGCCATTTCAAAATTCTTACTAGTTAAACCCCAGTAAGCAGGTATATGCTTTTCAATACTTAATACAAGATCAGTATGTGAGACTGGCATATAAGAGTCTGTCATTGTTGGAAGAGGAATTGTACTTAATTCACTTACTTCTTTAGTGGAAAATCTTTTCATTATTTACTCCATTTTTTAGTTATTGTATAATCTACTGTCATATCAAACCCTTTGATAATCTTTGCGCCAGCTTCTTTCATAAGCCTGCATTGTATTAGAGCCCATTCCTTAGCGAAATCGTCTCTTACCTCTACACCTATTTCATCATGTACTTGTGTTACTATATAACATGGTAATTTATGTCGTTTGATATATTTTCTTATCATCCACATAGAATCTTTAATCATATCAGCACCAGTACCTTGAATTGGTGTATTTTTAGATGCACGTTCAATAGCACCCATCGTTTTAAAATCTTTTTGAGATGTATGTATACCCTTAAACCAACCAGGAAACCATCTAAGCCTTCTAAAAGGTCTAAATGTCCTAATATGTCCATGTTCTACACCATATCTACCGAGTTTATGTAAAAACGATTTAATATTTGGAAAAGCTTTAAAGTATTTTTTTATAAGTTTATCAGCATCCTCTACACTAATATTTAATGTATCAGACAATTTAAACTTACTCATACCATAAGCGAGTCCAAAATTAATAGTCTTAATCATAGTTCTTAAAGCAACTTTATCACCAGTATGCCATTTATCACCAAATACTAATTCAGCACATACAGAATGTAAATCTTCGTTATTCTGTCTACATTTAAGCCAAACAGGATCCTGAGAACCATAAGCTATAATAGCTAATTCTTGTCCGCTGTAATCTACAGAAACAATACTATATCCATCTCTAGCATGAAAACAATTCCTAAACTCATTCCTGGCTGGGATGTTTTGCATATTAGGCTTACGATCCTCTTTAGATCCACTTGATACTCGTCCAGTATTTAACACTTGCCAAAAGCTTGTTCTTACTTTACCATCTTTCATCACATATTTAAGAAAAGATCTACCATAAGTACTTGCAATCTTTTGTTTCTCTTTATATTTTAGATATTTAATTACTAATGTCTGATCTTTATATTTAGACAATTCAAAAGCATTTACTTTATCTATTTTTCTTCTTAAATAACATTCCATTACTTTTTTGACTTGTATAGGAGATGACCACTTAACAGTGACTTTTCTTAATTCCTCTGTTGGTGTAAACATATCTAATTGAACATGTTTAGCAATAAAATCTGTTAATCCATTGATTATAATTTCATTATCTAAATCTTTTTCAAATATACCTACATTTACTTCATTCTTCTCAGCATTTTCTAGCCACGAACGCTCATCAAAACATAGACCATTATACTCTATGTCAGCAAACGCTAACACAGCTCTATTCTCTAATATCAATACAGGATACAATCCTAACTTATTCACTTGTTCTAGTTGTATTCTTGTTATTTGTATTAAAAATTTAACATCATGAGCTCCATATATAATCTGCTCAGTACTAAAAGGTTTCCCCTCTAGACCGATGAACTTGTTGCGAACCTGCTTGTTAAGTGATTCTCCTAAATACCTGGTAGTCAGATGGTTAAGACTATAACCATATTTATCTTTACCACAATTTAAAATACATTCAGCCAACATAGTATCATAAACTGAACTAATTTCTATATCATAATGTGATTTAATAAATTTATAATCAAATTTAACATTATGAAGTATTAATTTTGTTGGACCTTCTAATATTTCTCTTAGTGGTTCTATAGATATTGTTCTTGTATCTATAACATATTGAACTTCTTCTGTTCCTATTTGGAACATTACAATTTTATCTCGAGTGAAGTCCTTACCCGCTGTTTCGGTATCAACACCTAACCAGGGTTGATCCTTCAAATAGTCCACACATTCCTCTATTGAGCCAAGCTCATAATGAGAGGTTGTTGGGAGTATTTGCTGTTGTTTCGTAATATAAACTATTTTGCTCATTATTTCTAATTTTTAAATCTTCTGTGTATATTTCAACACATGCTAATTGGAAGGTATAACAGCTTTACACTCCCCACGCGTAAAGACTGCTTTAATACCTACATATTTATTTCTTTTAATTTGTGATTTCACACATTATTATAAAGAACACTACGAATAATATTATTATTCCGATTTTCATTAACTACTATTTTTAAATTAAACAAATCTGCTAAATCTGTTTTAACATGTTTTAGGGTAGCTAGGAGTCGAACCTAGAAATAGAATTCTATTTTGGATTACTAGCACACCCTCTCGGTATATCTCGATAATATACACAAACATCCCCAGCCATGTCTACCCTAAAACAATAAGATATTCGGTGCTAGAAATATACAAATGAAATAGTTATTTTAATGGCCCATGTATTTGTTTTATATATGTACCATTAGCTCTACTATTCCACGTTACCCTTCCTTTTAAATGTAGTTTTGTTCTTTCTTTGATATTGAATATACGCTCTTTGTGATCTTTTTTAGACTCACCTGGTTGACGTTTACCATCTAGATTAATATTGTAAAATGCTGACTCTTTCATACTTTAGCTATAATAAATACTATAGTTAATACAATTATAATACCCAATAGTATTTTAAATACCATAGCATTTACTTCGTTTTTATCCTTTTCCGTAAGTTTCTTTTTCATGTTCCTATTATTAATAAGGTTATACTTGCTTTAATATCGCTCATTTTAGCCTGAACATCAGCTATATCTTTTTTACTACCTGTTTCTTTTATTTGTACTAGACTAGATTCCATCTCTACTAACTGTCTATCTAGAACTACCACAGAATATGGTAATATTTCTTTTCTCCTTGTTAAAGGAGTTAAATTCATTAAGTATGAATATTTCTCTTTTATTTCTTCTATATAATTTAACATATTTTTAATCTTTATTAATTCCTAATGGTTTTAATACATTGTTATTAATCTCTTCAATATAATTTGATTGATATTCTATTGTTTCTTTTAATGTATTTATTTCTTTTAATAACACAATAAATATTATAATCATAACAAGGTATGGTAATAGTTGATTTTTCATATAATTTTAATTTTAATTTAACATTCCTTTAACATTAGATATGTATATTGTCTTTAATGAGAATAGACATAACTAAATTTCTTTACATTATCATGATGATAACAGTATTTGCTTTAAGCGTATAAGCCTAGTGATACTTTCAATAATAATGGATTAACACTATTGTGTTAACTACATTAACCATATAGGTTGTAGTTTCCGCGATACGTTTGCAAACATATCTTTATTATCTAATAATATCACTGGCCTATACATAAACAATAGCAAGATCAGAGCAGTCCAAGTTTCTGATACTAATGTGATTTGTATCACATGATAACTTTCATACTCCTGTTTCCAAGAATAAGTCTTATTCAATAATGATCTCATACCCATTAGACTACAGAACGACGCAGTGTTATCGTAAATACCCATTCGGATAAATAGAATAAGCACCGCTACATGGTGACGTGCTTTACAAGACCCTGTTAATATCCCTGCTGGGAGTGGTGTATGAGAATTTAACCTCATACCTAATGTAGCCTCACGGCTCAACACTTGCTATTATTTATATTTATATACAAAAACTATATGAACAGAGAGACGGTAATCTTGAACACAAAGCATAACAATTAATAATTATTATTAAATGATTACAACTCTGTTCATATAGTTATTATGAGAGTAGGGTTTTATGAATGGTTAACAAAAAAAGAGGCTTCTCACGTATTAACAATTAAACATACGTACAATGTCCGTGAAGTTCCAAAAAATACCATCTGAGCCATTGCTGGTACTCAAACCCTACGTTGTGGAGGTGGCCGGAATCGAACCGACGTTCTTAAGCAGTATTCATCATACTACGAAAGCAACCCAAAGATCACCCCCAAAATGAGATAGATACTTTGTTGTAGCACCATTCGTTAATAATTAATAATTATAATTAAATATCTATCTCATTATGATAATAAATATAAAGTTAAAGTTATTGATCCTATAATGACAATACATTTAATTATATATATAATATCTTTATCAGCTTCTTCAGCTTCTTTTTCCCATTCTTCTAATTCTTTATCAGTCATCTTTATATTTATGTAGACTACAAAATAGTCCAATACCTCTTGAATACTCTTCACGTGCTACATCTGTTAATCTGTAAAAAGTATATCCTAACCATAATGATACATATATCATGGGTAGGGTTATGTATGTTGACCAAGAGACAAGGTCAATTAATATAAATGGTACAACTATTGTAAATAGTAATACACCTAATATGAATACTGTTTTAAGTAAGCATTCAATCCAAAACAACATTAGTTTTTTCATCTTTTTTTGTATTTAAATTATTTAATTGGCGTTGATAATCACTTATCAATGATACACCTTTAGCTATTTTTATTTTATTTATACTTGGTTTTAATCTTAATGTACACCTAAGTATTTTATTTATTTCATTAATAATCTTAGCTTGATTATTAAATTTTTTATATACATATCCATTCAAAGTTCTCATAACATATAAATCTAGGGTTAATACTAAAAAATGAACAGTTTGTCTTCATGTTCAGGAATACGTAGAATATCACTACCTTTCTTTATCTTCTTCCATACATTGTTGACAAATGTGTAAGTCATCACAAGTACAGGTTAATTCAGGATTGATACAATATAATTGATACATTGCTTTAGCTTCTTCATAAGTCATAATTAATTTCGTGGTGAGCCACTACCTATTTATTTTTAATTCTTCATAATGATTTATACAGTTTACTCTGTTAGATTAAGAAGAGGGACGAGTTGTTTCAGATATAAATATCCTACATTATCATCGTCCCAATTCTATACAATATGGACTTGTTGTTATAATGGATTAACCTCTCCAGATACAGTATTAACAGTCTCGTGACTACTAATAGCATTTCGTATTGGATTATAGTTAAGTTCATCTTCTTTAGCCTCTTCAATAATGTTATGAGTCCATTCATCAACATTATTAAACTCTTCAGTTTCTGAATTATAAGTTGCAGCAGATAATTCAGTTTTACTAAAGATATGAGCGAGTTCACCATTGTTATTACCCATGATAAAGTCTCCATCTCGTCCTTTCTTTTTAGCAGATTTATCTAAATTTGATAAATCCCAATCATCTCCTTCAAATGTTTCGTTAACTCTAATCTTTAAGAATAACTCTTGTCCTAAATGACTAATTGATGGGTTTAAATGACCTAAAAACATAGGTTCTCCACCAATTTCCAAAGCATCTAATTGTTCTTGAGTTAATGTGTTAAACATACTCAATAGTTCTTTTGCTTTGATAGAAGTGTAATGTCTACGAGCACCTCTATTATTAAATCTTGGGTCAGATGCATTAATTATGCCTAACATATTTAATCCACGACTACCAGTATTAACTCTTTCAGCTAATTCTAACTGATAGTTACTAATACTTGGGTCACTTGAATTAACTCTTCTAATAGTAAGAGCTGCACATACACCTTCTTTTAGTGTTTGTAGGACATTTTCGATTTGTTGTTGTAATTCCATGTCTTGTAATGATACTTGTTGTTTAATCTCCGCTTATCAATTTTCAGAGTCTAATGATAACTTTAGCTATATATATATTAATATATACTATTATTATCTTGGTTAAAATAGGTTAAATAGTGGTATATGAGAGTACTAACTGTCTTTGAGTATACTTTTATTTTCGTAATGATGCAAACACTCACTGGTTAGTTAACTAATGTGATTAAAAGGAATATAATTCAAATATAAAAAAAAGAATTAGTTAATACTCTATACCTACATTTAGTAAAGGTTCTTGATCTGGTGTGGGTTAAACAAGATTATCAAATGTATATCATTAATATGAGGGTAAATTAATAATCTTGTCCCCAACCAGGAGTTATGTTGTTAAAATTAAAACTATAACTACAACAGTCTACCTAGGTAGTGTAAGGGATCCTCCTTTAGAGTCTATAGTCCTCTTGTTTAAGTGTTACTATTATTCACACAACGTAAAGGGAAACGTATTTCCTTCTTGCATAGCTGTAGTTATAGTTAGATAATAGACCATTAACACTAAATAAATAGAATTACCCCCAAGTAAACGAAGAATTTAGTATTAATAGCCTGCTTATAAAAAAACAATAAATTGTTATTGTTGTTCCTAAGTTTCGCAAAGGTTATAGATCTGGTGGTTAAAAAAAGAAAGGGGCTGTTACACCCCTTTCATTACCATCTCCTAGCTGATAGTTACAGACTCTGCGCCATTAGCGAAGTCAGCTTCAATAGCTGCAATCACTGCTATAGTTCCCTCGTTAACTGGGATCATAATAGCGTATTGACTGTCATTATCAAACGTGTATGTACGTTCACCAGTTGTTGACATTTGAATCATTTTGTTCAAGAATCTTACTGGTTTACCGTCAACCATACGTTCTGGAGATATCGATATAATTACGATTTCTTTAGCCATATTGTATTGATTTAAGAAGGTTGTGGATGGAATATTCTCTTAGCCACTATTGTGTTAAGCCTACCCTATCCTACTAGTTCATATGATCTCTAATTGACTTATTGTCCTAATGAGTATCATACTCGTTCAGATAGGAGAGACATACTCTCCTAATGTCAGTGAAGGTCATATCTGGTGTGTTGGTTAAAAAAAGAGAGGCCAATGTGACCTCTCTCTTCCTAGTTAATCAGATATAAACTTTGCTTTCAGTTCTTTTTCTAACTCTTTAGCTCTATCTAGCTTCTCTTGTAGCTCTATAGCTTTCTCATGACCTTCTAACAGCATAACATGGAACATATGCTCATTCATAGCATCCTCCTGCTCTGCTATCTTAAGATCAGTCTTAAGCTTGTCTAGCTTGTGATGCATCTGATCCAATGTGTTATAGCCATATTCAGCTGGCATAACTTTAGGTGATTTAGTACCACTTAGCTTCTTAATCTCAATGGCATGCTCACACACCTTGATCTTTAGCCTCAGCTTAGTTTGAGTTATAGACTTATTAACTAACGTATTCATTAAATTCTTCATAGTGTTGATTTAATAGGTTAATGGTATGATGTAGTCTCTCTACACTACCTATCCTCAGCGTAGGTTATATCTGGTGTATATATATGAGGATATATTTCATGTACGGGGGGTTTGATCCACTCTTTGGGTGGGGGGAGTTTTACAATAATGGTCTGCATCTATGAATACTTACTTCAAAAAAAATATTATAGAAAAAATTTTTTTAATTAAATATTTTATTATATTTGTTTCTTATTAATAATAATATATAGCGAAATGAATTTTATAAACTCATGGAAAAAAGGAAATAAAAAGAATAAGATAGATCTATCATTACGATTAGGATATTTTACACTTCTGGAAATTATTATATGTTTTGAATCAGCATGTGAAGAAGATTGTAAATGTCCAAAAGTAAGATTGATGCTATTTAACTTTGGTGTTGAATTTTAAAAGAAAAGGTAATGAACAGACAATTTGAGGAAGTGCGAGCTAAACAGAGAGCTATAGCAGAAGCACAGATGAAAGCAGATCGAAAGAAAGGAAACTTATCTAAAAAAGAACTTGAAGATAGAGTGAAAGAAGAGCAGGGATCAATCTGTAATGCAAAAAGCGCTGAGTTTAGAGACGTTCCTATTGTAAATGAAGAGGAAGCAAAAAAACTTTATAATAAATTAAGGTTAGGATATGAATATAGTGGTATGACTAATGATGGAACACAAAGAAAAATATGGACATTGGTAGATCCAGCTAAAGATATTGTGGGAACTATGGTTACAACTGCATATAATCTAAAGTTACTTAAATCTACAAAACCGAAAGGACCTTGGGATGAAGTATTTTCATATATGAATCTTCATCATATGACTGAAGATACTATGAAGGACTTCTCACCTCGTACTGCTTACTATGATGTACCAAAAAGAAAAGAATGGGAAAAGAAGGAAAAAGAGAAAAAGAAATAGCGGGTTAGAGTAGTGGTTACTCACGGGTTTCATTAGCCCGTCTAGGTTGGTTCGATTCCAGCACCCGCAACTAGTATAAATAATATAAAAAGAATATAATGGCGCAAAATGATATACAAAGATTAGAATTAGCGATTAGAAGTTTATCAAAACAAGATGGACCACAAAATTCAGTAGGAGGATGTGGATCTGTTTTTATTGACGATACTGCTACACATGTAGGACCTTTTACTGCAATTTTCTGTACGGATGAAAGAACCTCAGAATTAAATAATACAGGAACATCATCTGATATAGATGGTTTTGATACAAATATAATTATTGGTGCAGGAGCAACTATTTATGGTGAATTTAAAAGTATTACTATGGCTAGTGGAAAAGTAATTGCTTATAAGAAGTGTAGATAATACATGGAAAGAATAATAAAAGAATTATCTGAAGAGTATGGATTACCAGAACCGGTAATAGAAAGTATTGTAAGATCTCAATTTAAATTTGTTTGTGATAAGATGCAAGATGATGAATGCTTAAAAATAAGATTACATCACTTTGGAGTATTTAAGATAAAACCTAAAAGATTATATGTAATAAATGGAGAATCGTAGAATGTATAAAGGACCTGAAGATGTTAATCCTAACCAAGTTAAGGTATTAGTTAAAAGAGTTAAAGAACGTTTACCAAAATTAACTAGTAGATTAGCAGAAGAAAAAGGAAAATCTGAACCTGATGAATTATTAATTGAAGATTTAGAAGTAAGAATTTCCGGATTTGAAAGGTTATTAAAAAGTAAAGCATAATGAAATTTAAAGCCGTATTAAATAAAATACTTATTAAAAATCGTAAAAATAAAAATGTACGAGATATATTAAAGTTTATAAAAGATGTTCAAGATAAATATACGAACTATGATAAAAGATTAGAAGGAACTCCTATCTATGCACTTAATCCTGAAAGTCCCGATTATAAAAAACATCCACCCCGTATATTAACTGATAAAGAAGTAAAAAAATATATTAAATCGTATAAGAGAACTAAAAAAGTGACAAAGTCTAGTAATAGAAAAAATAATAAAATTGTTGATTATACTGAAAAAAGAAATAGAATATGATAGAAATTATAGAACATGCATTAGGGTTATGCGGAGAATCACATCCTAACTTATTAGTAATTATTCCTATAGTAGGATATGTAATATATAAAATTAGAAAACATGGCTTCATTGTTTGATCTCAAAGGAGGACAAATTGTATTAAATGCAGAATCTTTAGCTATCCCTATATTTAATAAAATATGGAAGAGAGATAAAACTAAAGCTAAAGATAAAGCAAATAAAGAAATTGCATATATATTCTTTATGTGTGATTTTAATAGTCCATATATGGCATACCCCGGTACAAAAAGAAGGGACATTATATTAAGTGATTTTATGAAAGATCCTAAATGGGAAGAAGATAAAGACATAAAAGATGCAATGTCTAAATATTTAGAGTTCCAAGAAACTCATACAATGAGACTAATGAAAGCAGCTAAAGGAGCTGCAGATAAATTAGCAATGTACTTTGAGCACATTGATTTCACTGAGATAGGTGAAAATGGAAGACCACGTTACAATGCAAAAGATGTAGCTAGTAATTTAGAGAAGGTAGGAAGTATTGTAGAAAGTTTAGATAAATTAGAGAATAAAATTAAAAAAGAAATTAAGACTGATTCTCGTGTACGTGGTGGTGGGGATATTGGATTATACGAACGTTAATATGATTGATAATAAAAAAATAAAACTATGGGATGTGGATGCGGTAAGAAAAAAGGACCAGGAGTAGATAATACTTCTGATGCACTAAAGAAAACTCTAACTACTCAAATGCTTAGGGCTAATAAAAATGAACCTATTAATATAGTAGCACCTGTAAATAGAAAAACAGGACAAGTTACTAATCCAAGAGTAGTAAGCAAAGCGCAATTTGATAAATTTCAAGCGCAACAAAAACAACGAGAAGCAATAGAGAGAAATAAGAATCCCCATATTAAACCTCCTACTACTCCACCTAGTTTATTGAAGCGTGCATTCAACTTTGCTAAAGCTACAAAAGAGTATGTTAGCAGTGGTATGCACGATGTAAGTAAAGAAATGTATGCAAAAAGGTTGACTATTTGCAAAAGATGTCCTATATTTAACGCGAAAACTAGTACATGTACAAAATGTGGTTGTTTTATGACAGTAAAAGCAAAGTGGGCTACGTCCACTTGTCCAGATACTCCATCAAGATGGCCAGAAGTAAAAATAAGTAAAGATGGCAATAACAAGAAAAATACTAAAGGATAAATATAACTTTAGACCAACTAAAGAAGATAAGAAAATACTTTACCGAAGAATAGGTGGAGCAGAAACTATAGATGTGTTTGGAAATGCTCTATGTTATAGAGGAGAAGTAATGGCTACTTTAGAATGTATGACATTAGATAATTTTGATAATTATCTAGAAAGATTAATCAGAAGTTTAAAAAAGAGAAATGAAGTTAAAAGTAATTCGAATTAATAGTGGAAATGATTCAACATCAGGTGTATTATTTGATATAACAGATCCCGATAATAAAAAATTTCTAGCGTATACATTAGAAGATGAAAAAAGAACAGAAAAAGTTAGACATGAAACAAGAGTACC
>TARA_R110002012_G_scaffold14822_1_pt1 | contig 13083 bp, 3 predicted proteins | sample TARA_R110002012 | Tara Oceans TARA_R110002012 (sample SAMEA4396515) | marine metagenome | biome: Westerlies Biome; feature: [DCM] deep chlorophyll maximum layer (ENVO:01000326); material: water (ENVO:00002006), including particulate matter (ENVO:01000060) such as... | depth 40 m
TTCAGCCATTTTTTCTTCTAAAACTAATTCTTCAGCTTCTTTTATAGATAGTTTTTCTAATCCAAGTTCGTTTCTAGTAGCATTTAATTCTTTTATTTCTTTATCTGTAGGTATACCATATAAAGTTCTAGCCTGACTGTATAATGCTTGTCTTTGCGAATCATTTAGCCACATTCTAAACATTCCATGATACCCTTCATGATATTCTGTTCCTATTCTCGCATTGTCATATAAATAAAAAGCCATGTTTTCAAAATATCCATGTCTAGTTATATTTCCTATTTTACCAACGCCATTTAATACTGTAGTAGATCCTTTACCAAATCTTTCTTGTAGCCATTCTTTTGCTCTATTTTTATTTAAAGGAGGGTATTTTTTATTACCGACAGTAGTACTAAACGCGCTATAATCTTCAAGGTCTGAAGGTTTAATTTTTGGTCCTTGAGTATTAATATTAGGTCCAGAAGATTGAACTTTTGGAGCAGATGTTAATAAAGGAGCTATAGCAGGATTTAATCCTCCTTCTGGTATAACTGTAGGATCTGTTAATATAGACTTATCATCTATTAATACATCGTTAAATACTAATCTTGTATTGTAATATACAGACCCATTAATATTTTTAATATCAGTATTTAATATAGCAGTGTTATTTTTAACAGGTAAACTATACGCATATGGGTCACCGTGAGCATTTTCATCAAATAAATACTCTTGATAGGAGTTATATCCTGAAGGTTTAGTAAATCCAGGTATAGAAAACTTTTCAATAGAAGTTAATAAATTTACATCTACCTGGTGTTTTTTATTTTTAAGTACATTTAAAAAAGTATTTATAACTTCATGTGTTTCTTTAGAAGGTGACACTTTTATAGTTCTAGACGTTGACCATTTAAATGTAGGTAAACCTTGATTGTTTCTATTTGTTTCTCTAAATTGTCCAATATTAAAAGTAAATTCATTTTTATCTAATCCTTTAATAAACTCTTCTGCAGTTATTCTTACAGCTTTTTTATATTTAGGGCTATAGTAATTTAAAAATATAAGATTTCCGTTTTCAGTAGGAACACTTTCTATAGCTAAAAAATTAGGATCTTTATGAGCAACCTCTTTTAAAGTACTATTACCTACAAGTGCATTTATATTTTCAGCTCTATTTTGCCTTAATTCATTTAAAATAAATTCGTATGCTTTTTGAGATAAGCTTCTAGTACTTAATTTTACATATGAATATTTACCTTCTGGTGTTAAAGTTAAAGCAAATATTTGTCCTCTGTGTTCAGGTTGAGGTAATCTTTTAGGCTCTCCTAAGTCTCCACGTATAGCTTCTTGTATTGCAGGGTCTAAGTAACTTATATCTCCTGTATTCCATTTAGATGGCGCTAATGTGCTACCAAGTCCACTAGCAATTACTATTATTGGTTGAGAGTTTTCTGGAGATGCAGTAGTAAAATTACCGTTACTGTCTCTAAATGTACGCATTTTTAACTGTTCAGGTACACTAAAAAATACCGGCATTCCTCCAATTCTAATGTTATTAAAATTAGGAATTTTAGAATCTACTTTTACTTCAACTTTTTTACCTTCTTGTAGAGCTTCGTAAATTGCTTTTCTAGCATGCGTATCTATTTTATTTTCATTATACGCTTCAAGCAAATCTACTCTATTACCATCTTCATCTATAAGATATAAAGGAGCTTCCATCCAAGGCTCTTCTACTTTATCTTTGTTGTTAGCCCAATAATCATTTTCTATAAATTGTACACTTAAAAAATTTCCAGGTAATACTTTTGGAGAGTTTAAACTATTAGAATCTAGCTCATCTAAAACATTATTTATTGTATTAGGATTATTTTTAACAGGTATAATTTCTCCTCCTTGTATAGCTACGGCTCTTCTAACTTTACCCTCTACAATGTTAACTTTATTTTCATACTGTGCATTAGAAAGGCTAATAGCACTGCTATCTACCTCTTTATTTTTTTGCATTTTTTGATCTAATGCCTCTTTAAGTTTAGCTATTTTAGCTAGCCTTGCTTGAATACTTCCTAGTTTATTTTTATTACAAGCCATTTATTCTTATTTACAATTATCATCTTCTTCTTCTAACCTTTTAAGTAATGCAGCTTCTTCTTCTTGTAACTGTTGCATATATCCTTGCATTTCACCTATCGGTATTTGATCAACTTCAGATTGTTCAATAGACAGATCTTTATGCATGTCAGTTTCTAGCTCACTTTTTAGTCTATCTTCTTCTATAGGGTTTAATTCTTCTACAACAATTACCTCTTCTGTAGAAGTATTTTTTTCTATAACTGTTTCTATATTTATATCAGGAGTTGCTATTTCTTTTAGGTCCATTCTTTGAATTTTACTTATAGCAAAGTTAGTAAATTTGTCTTCTTCCCTAGCAGCCTGTATTTCAGCGTTCAAAGTTAATAAATTTTCTCTAACATCAGCTAAAGTTCTTAACGTATCTTTAGGGAATACCATTGAAACGCTAGTACCTCCTGGCCTTCCTACATGATCACGAACATTTTTATCAATTATTGTAAAAATTTTATGGTCATCTGTTTCTTGTTCAATAAAATCAATTTGTTTATTACTGTAATTTCGTACATCTCCTATTTCTACTCCTGGTGCAGATATTTGTTTAAGTATTTGCCATCCTCCTGCAGCATAATTACCTTCTAAGTGTATCTCATATTCTGTTTTATCTATTGGAGTAGCTTCAGTTTTAGTAGAAACTGTTGTTTCTTTACTTGCTAAATCAGCAAGATTAAAAGGATTTCTAAATTGATTATCAAACTCGTTACGGGCTTTTTTAGCTTTTTTTATTGCATCTAATTTCTTTTTTCCTGTCCCCGGTATATCTGCAGCTTTATTTTCTTCTTTAACTAGCTCTTCTCTACCAGTACCTTCCTTAGTTCCCACTCTTGTTGTTACTGATGCTCTTTTTATACCTTTTCCATCCTTAATTATACCAGGAGAGTCTACATGATTTATTATTACTATTCCTAGGGGTAAATTCTCATCAGGTATTGAAGCTACTATTTCTACAATATCTCCTTCATTCCATTGAACTCCAGGTTGAAAGTTCATGTCTAGTTCAAATCCTTCTTTTTTAAGAGCTTCTATTTCATTATTAAAAAAATCTATCTCTTCTTGAGTAGCTTCAGCTCCTTGGTATACATTATTAATAAACTTTTGTATTATATTTAACTTATCGCTAGGAGTTTCTGCAGTTTCATAATTCTTTTTAATTCTATCAATTTGTCTTCTTCCTCTTCCTGTTTTTTCCGTTTTAGGTTCAACTTTTTTACCAACTTTTTCTTTAGTTTCTTTTTCATTTATAGTATTCTCTGCACTTAATTTAACCTGTTTAATAGTTTCTAATACTTGAAGTTCAAAATTTGCCATTTTAACTACTCGAGGGCTTTTTTTATTTTCTTCTATTCTTTGTTTAAGAGTTTCTATTTGTGAGTCTATATCTTGTAGTGATATATTAGGATCTCCATATTTATCTATTAAAGCAAGCTCTACTTTCTTCATTCTTTTAACCTCTTCTTCTATTTCAGCTTTTTTTGTTTTGCTAATACCAGGAGGCATATTGTTTAGCGCTGTGTTAGGATCAGATTCATTATCTAAAATATCATCAGCTCTTCTATTATTAGCGTCTTTTATACTTTGTTCCCCATCAATAAGTGCAGCTCTAATATAATCTTGTCTTCCTTCATTTGTTTGCAGTCTATTCCAACTTTCCATAAGATCTTGCAAATCTCTATGTTCCATATAATACTCTGACAATTGAGCATTTATAGCGTCTTTATCTAAAGGGTGAGTTAAATTTACATTTTTAACAGAATTTGTTGTACCTTCAATAAACATTCTATAGGCTTGATTATGTATATCTAAACGATCACTTTCAGGTATTTGATTAACATTTGTTATTACGTTACCGTCTTCATCTACCTGTCCTGCAGCTGCTGCATTTCTAATATATTGTTCTATTAGTTTGTCATATTCTTCAGTTGCTAAATCAACTTGTTCTTCTAATATACTTTGAGTTATACCAGGAAATAATTTATCTATTTCTCTAGCTTTTGATTTTTTAGAATTTTCTATTTGGTCTAAAAATACAGCTTGGTGTAATAATTGTGCTTTAAGTATTCTTGTTTCTAAGTTTTTTTGTTTTTCTTCTTCTTTACCTTTTTTGCCTAATAGTCTAGCAGGTAATCCACGCCTTGTTTCTTCTGGAAATAATTCATCTAGCGCATCTTTTCTTTTAACAATGTTAGTAGTTTCTTCTATCATATTATTAATTATAGAAGCTTTATCTATTACTTGATCTTCAGTAAATCCAAACAATTCTTTAAATTCTACATCTGATAAACTTTTAAAATCTTCTAATCTTTCTGTAAAAAAGTTTAAAGCCCCTGCATTATCTAATGTAGTTATATGATTTATAAATGCTTGAGTCATTGCTTGATCTGCTAATTTATCCTTACCTTCTGCTCTATATTTATCAGATTTATCTAAATAGTGTGAAGTTGCAGCATTAGCCTGAGTTCTATCAATAATATTCATAAAAGCATCATCATTAACAATACCTTGAATTTTTTTTGCTAGTTCATTTCTTTGTTTAGTTTGCCCTATACTAGTAACACCTGAAGACACGCCCCCAACAATTGCGCCAATCAGCATAGATTCTAAACCTTCTTTTTCTCCAAGAGTCCTACTTAAACCCTCATTAACAGCTTGCATTAGAGTTATGCCTCCTTTATTATCAAACCTAGAAGTATAAAATTCTGTTGATGCAATATTTGTAGCATATTGACCCCCTTCTTGCAAAGCTTCGATAGCCATGCCTCGTCTTAATGGACGTGTTCTTGTTCTCATTCTACCTAAAAAAGTTGCAGATCCTTTATCAGTTATTGTTTTAGGAGCAGTTTTAGATAACCCTTTTAAACTTGTTTTAGTTGCAGTACCTGCTAAAAATTTATGAAACATACCTACATTACTTAAAGATAATATTGCCATATTACTTACAAAAGAACTATTACCAGCAGCTTCAGATAAATCATTAATTTCTTTTATTACAGATTCCGGCAACCCGTCAGGGTATTTTTCCATAGCCTCTTCTGTTAATTGTTTTTTTATGTGTTTTTGAGTTTCTCTAGCTTCTACTGATGACTCTGCTAAAGACATCATTGCCCCTGCCTCTAGTGTTAGTAGTCCATTTTTAAGTTTTTGTGTTCCAGTTACTTTGTTATACATACCTAAAAGTTTATCTCCTCTTTTAGTTCCTTGCGCAGTTTTATATAGTTTATGTATTTTATTAGCTTTAGCTATAGTAGCAGCTTTAGATGTCATATTAAGAGCTTTGCCGCCTAACCCTATAAGACCGTATCCTCCTGTAAGATATGCTGTAGCTAACGATCCTATTGTGTATCCAAATCCATTAGCAACTTTATCTGCCCAAAAATTAGCACTTGCTAGTCCTTCTATAACTCCTGCATCTCTTTCTTTTTGAGTGTAATAATTAGGCATTTCTGATCTAGCCCATTCATTCCAACCATCTACCATCTTACCAACTTCATTATTATGATACTGCCCTCCGCTGGCTAAAGATCCTAAACCTGCAACTATTCCTAAGGTATTTTCTACTATTGCTCCTCCAGTAGTTATAGCTGCTTTTCTAAGTCCTCTACTCCATTTTTCTCCAGTGCTCTGTCCTCTTGCTCTTTGCTCTTGCCAAGATGGTCCGTACTCGCTAAACATAACTCCATACTTACTAAATTTAGAAATATCTTCATATTCATTAAGTTCTGGATTCCACGTTTTGTAAGATAAATCTCTATTTCTATGTGCTGCAGAAGATGATATTATTCTACCACTTCCTGGACCATATACTAAGGGAGTGTTAGGATCTATCCATTTAGGATCATTTAAAGGGTTACCATCGGATTTTTTTGAAACTGGTAAATTTACTGTTGGGTCTATAGTTATTGGCATATATTTATTTTCCTCTTTTGTTAATCAGGTTTTGTACTAAAATTGATAGACCTTTTCCTTTATCGTGATACTCTTCACCAATTTTAACTTGGTCTTTTCCACTTCCAGATCTATCATATATAAAAGTTACATTTGAAAATTGCTGTGGAGACCATGTACTTACTCTGTTAAATACTCCATGATTCCATAAAGTATTAATTTCCATTTCTGGCCCATTAACATATTCTTGCAAGGCTGGCATATTAAAATAATGTGCTGGAACTAACATGTTAAACACTTTACCTTTGTGATCAGTAACATTTCCATCTGATGCCGATGGAGAATTTGTAATTTTAATAGGAACATAAATCATTGGCCCTTCATCTCCTAAAGCAGTATTTAAAACTCCAGTTTGATTTTCTATAATTTTATATTGTACATTATATCCAAAATGATTAGATTCATTATCTTTACTGCTATTTATAAATCCACTTTCAAACTTTAAATCACTTTGTCCGCTTGCATCTCTTACAGACCAATTTGAAGGCATTGTTTCATCTTTAAAGAAATCCTTTATTTGCTTATTAACAATACTTGCTGTTTCATACTGAGCACCAAAGTTAGTAATAACTGCTGCAGAAATTGGTATAGAAGCACTTGAATATTCTGCATTAAATTTGTTTTCTAAGTTTGATAATTCGTCATTTAAATCTGAATGCCATCCTTCAAATTGTTGTTGAAAAGCAAATTGATTATCATGTCTGTATTGTTCAAAGGTTTCGCCTGCCCAAGCCATTGACCCTAGCCCATCAGCCATAACTATACCTCCTACTTGTCCTGCAGTTCCTTGTAAATTATATTTAGTATTTATGTGGTTTGCTAAATAATTAGAATAATCTTGTAAATTTGAGTTTTGATTACCTGCAAACGCAAAAGATTCAAATATACCTCCTTTAAATAAATCTGAAGGAAGCTCTGTCACATACTCTACAGGCTTTAACTGAGGATTATTTTGTTGTATCTCTGGATTATCTGCAAGCATTTTATTATAAGCTGCTACCCAATCAGCACCACTAAGTTTTATGTTTGAAGAATATGAAGGTGAATCAAAAGATGCTGCATTTAACTGTTTTCCTCTACCTTCTACATACTCTGGATACGTTAAATTGTTACCATAGTTTGAATTAGGAACATTAAGATTTTTTACTGGATTGTTTATTTTAGTCTCATATACATCATAATCTGTTAAATATGTACTAAGCTGATACATAGTACTATTATACTTATCAAAATCTAAATCATTTGCTGCTGAAACATCACTTAAATACTTATATCCAATTTGTCTTTTAGTTTCTACATCTGACGCATATGCTGCATATTCACTATCTAAACGAGCTAAATATGTATCTACAGACTCATCTTTCTTTTGTGTAGAATGATTACCTAAACTTCTCCATCCTGTATAGTCTAGTTTAGGAGTGTTCATTTGAGCAGTTGCAGATCTCCACGCATCTATTTGACTTTCTGCAGCATTTATTACACCAGAAGTATTCATATCTTCTAACTCTAAACCTAGGCCTCCAGAACCAAATATTTCATTACCTTGATTATCATACTCAATTTTGTCTGGGTCTTGGTTTAAATGGCCAGTAACTATTCCTAAGTTTGTCTTAAGTAAATTTACACTGTTATTTCGTTTATTAAGCACATCGTCATAACTGTTGCTAAACGGTTTAATGTTCATTGTTACATCGTATGCTAAATCGTCATCTGAAATCTCATTAGCTTTTTTAAGTTTATTATCGTTATTTGTTTTCCATACCTGATCATATCTTACTTTACGTCCAGAAGAACTTTGTCTAACTCCTCCAAATGTACCTATTGCCATTTGAGTTTCTCTGCTCATAGCATCTTGGAACATTATATTTTGAAGTGCTTGTAAAGGCCCTACTTGCTCTAACAGCGGTCCTATTTCTTCAGCTTTAATATCTTCTGAAGCTATAAGTTTATTAATATAATCCATTGCAACAGGCTGTTGAGTCTCAGGATTTATTTCTCCAAGCATATACGTATCTAATTGTATTTGTTGAGCCATAGATGCTTGTACATCTGGATCTTGCATTACATCATTAACTACCATTTGAATTATATTGTCAGGAATTTGTACAGTTTTACTTTTAGTGGTAACCCAAAATTTAGGCTCTCCTCGCAATCCATTAGCTGTAGTAATTTCCATATTTTCATTATAAGGAATATCTGTACCTAAATTTTGACGTATAAAAGGTTTAACTTCTTTTAATCTGTCATTAATTTTTTCTGTAATATCTACATCATTGTAAAAATTAGTACCACTGTAAATAGAGTTCTCGTCTAAACTTCCATCTTCTCCATATTGAATACCACTATATCCGTAATCTGACATTTGCAACATACCATTAAATGTATTTGCATTTATATCTCCTTTTTCATACGCTTTTTGTAATTTTTCTTGATATGTAACTCTGTTGTTAAAACTAGTTTCTACAGGTTTGTAATCTCTAACAAATTGATTAGCACTTTTATTTATTGCTAATCCTAAAGTTTCGTAATCTCCTCTATCAGCATAAGTATCTAGCATATTAGTATATTGGTCAGACAGTCTGTTTTTTATGTGATCATCTTGTTCTAAAGACTGCATATTACTTACAGAGTTTCTAAATTCATTTGCTGCACCGTAACCCTCTATATATTGATTTCTAGCTAATTTAGCTAATTCTACTGTTCCTAAATCCTTATAAGTTGAAATTGGTGCTGGTATATTTATTCTTGCCATAGTTTATTAAAATTGATTCATTTGTGGATAGTATGTACGATAGTAATTAGCTACATCTTCTTGTGTAGCCTGCTGACTAAACACTGTCCCATCGGGAGAATATAAAGGTTTTCCTAAATGTTGTCTTAACAACATACGTTGTGTAGTTCCATCTATATCATATCCTTGGGCCTTCATTCTATCTCCTTTATATGCTAGCATATCTCCAAATAAGTTTCCAAATCCTTGTGCAGTAGATATAACTCCCATATATTTCATATACTCTTCGTCATCTTTAATTTTATTTTTAGCTGCAGTATTAATAGCATTTGTTTCATTAAGTCTTTGAGCTTCAGCTTGTTGCATTTGTGCGTTACCTAAAGCAGCTTCTTGTTCCATTCTTTGATTATGTAATTCAGTTTGATTTCCAATTGCAACATTTTGATTTGATATTTGTTGATTAGCTTGAGTTTCTGTAGTAGAAATTTCTAATTCATTTTTTATCATATTATTATATGCCATCATTTTTTGTACCATTCCTGATGGTCCTGACCCACTTTGATCTATACTTCTAAGCATTCCTCTGTACGCCCCTTCATTTGAAGATCTTGCTTTATCCATATTAATATGACTTAATTTTTGAGCTCTTATTCTTCCTGGTACAATTGGACTTGTAACACCTGATTCAAATGGAACTAAATCAGGATCAGGTTGATTGTGTGTTAACGCATATATTGCAGGTGCTAATTGTGTAGCCGCACTTAGATATGTTAAAGGAGGTACTTCATTCATACGCGCGTTTTGTCTCATTCTTTGAAATATGTTTCCTTGTTCAGAAATTTCTTCATCAGCTGTAATCTTATCTGTAATATTATTAACTCCCGGAATGGTCTCTTGACCTGCAATCGGAGTAGTTATAAGATTGTTGTCTAGTCCTTCATCTACTGGCGCAACGTTTGATGTTCCTGTTGGAATAAATCCTTTATTTTCTATTCCTGCTAATACCTCCTCCCAAGCATTTTGATGTTGAGGCCCCCATTTACTAACATTGTTCCAGTTGTAATTTTCATCTGTAAATCTTTCATAATCTGCTCTAAATTCATCAAAACTAGACCATCCATATTTATTTAATTCTTCTTGTGTAGGTTGCTCATAATTTTTAAAATTTAACATAGGTTCATATATAGAACTTATTTCTCCTTGTGAGTATTTAAAAGGTATTTTTTCTAGTAGACCTTTTTGTACTAAATCGGTTCTTACATTTTTTGAAAACTTTTTTGTTTCTTTTCCATCTTCAATTTTTGTCAAATCTCCTTCAGGACTAGTAGTAGTACCAGAAACTAAATCGCCATTTTTAAATATTCCTGTTGAAACACCAACACCTTCATAATCTAGTGTTCCTTCTACAAGTTCAGGATGCCCTGTAGCACTTGTTTTATGTATTCCAGAAGAAGAATATCCCCATGGTACAAAAGGTACTCCTTCGATTGAAGACTGCTCTATATCATTCCAAGTAAGTTTACCGTTTCCTGTAGGCTTTCCATCTACAAACTCTCCTTCATACATACCAATAACTGTTCCTCCTGGATTCATAGGGTTTGCATTTTCTTCTAAATTTTCTGCATAGTAAGTATACATAACTCCTGTTCCATCTTGACAATTACCAGATTGACAAATAGTATATCCATCTCCAGCACTTGGTAAGTATCCTAACGCTGCGTCAAGATCTTGCCTAAGTCCTACAGTAGTTGTAGGTTCTACTACTAAATCATCATCTATTCCTAATTCATTTGCATATTTTTTTTCTAATATTTCAAGAGCCTTTTCTGCATTATATGGATTTTGTTTTTTCCATTTTCTAAACGAAAGATTTCCTCCTTCTTCTTTATAAATATTATACAGTTCTTCTTGAATTCTTTTTTCTTGTAGTTTTTCTCTTTTTTTCCCTCCTTTTTTATATTGTAATATTCCTCCTAATTTAGCTATTTTTTTAGGATTTCTTTTAGCACTTTTTTCCTGCATCATTGCTAAGTAGTTAACATCTTCTTGTGTTCCTCCTTTAGCTAATATTTGTTTATGCATATCCGCATAAGAAATTCCACCCTTTTTTAAATAAGAAGAGAAAAAATAATCTTTAGGGGTACCATCTGCCATAACAACCTTATCCATAGTTTCTCCATCTTCAACTTCTGTTTGTGGGTCCATTAAAATACCTCCCTGTTTATGCGTTTGTCCTTTAAACTCTACAGCATCAGATCCAGGTATTTGTTGCATAACCCCACCTGGCAATTGCCTCATTCTAGAATACAAACTATTTTGATTAGGATTCATTCCTCCTTTTTTAAAACCAAATAAAGCTTCTGTAATACCCATATCAGTTAATCCAAGCCATCCTTTTTTACCTACAGAATCATAAATACTTTTTTCCTTTTTTGTATCTTTAATTTCATCTTTAACTTTTTCTTCTACTACTACATTTTTTTCTTCTACTGCAGAAGGTTTATAATTAAATTCGTTAATAGCTTTATTAAAATAATTACCAGTACCGTCTGGATCAGCTTTAGTATTGTAATAACGAGTCCAATAGTCTCCTATACCCTCATTATCTGAGTCTCCTGTAGCCATAACATTTGTTGGAGCTGGATTTGGATCAAGCATATAATATAATCTAGATGCTAAAACATTAGCTAAAGGATTATTTCTAACCTCATCTAAAGTCATAGTATTAAAATCTATTCCAAACTTATCTTTTACCTGCTGTAGTTTTTGTTTACTTTTAGGATGAGATTTAAAATCTTTAATAGCATTATATGCAGGTGGCATTATTTGCATATAATTTGTGCCTGCACTAGGATTCCAACCTCCTGTTGATTCTGCTATTGCTGTATATGTTAATAAATCTTTACCACCATAAACCTTAGATACTTGATTAATAGCATTTGCTAGTTCAGGTTTTAAATCTCTGTACTTAACACCATCAATTGTATGGTATCCTATATTATTAGATCCGTTATCTTGCATATTTTTAATTTTAAAGTTTATATCCGTACCTAGGCATTCTCATCATCATACCTCCATGTTTATACATTACATTTCTACCGAGATTTTGACCAGATACTGTTTTTTGAGCTATATTACCTGCAGCCATTTGATTCATTGCGCTACCGTACGCACTTCCAACTCTTTTATTTAAATCATATATACTTTTATTTCTTTCATTTCTTGATTCTTGTATATATGCATCTTCAGCTTCTTGAGCTTTTTTAGCTCCAAAAAATTCTTTACCTGCACCAAAAGCTGCTCCAATACCGGCTCCAATTAATGTACCTGCTCCAGGAAAAAATGATCCTATACCTGCTCCTTTACCTGCATAACTTAAAGTTGATCCAGCATACTCTCCAAAATTAGCTTTAGTAGGATCGTCATCATCAGATAAATTTCTAATTAATTGACCACCATAATCAGCAACTGTACCCAAAACATTAGCATTTGATAATAAACTTTTAGCACCTGAACCTATAGCACTACCACCACTTACAGTATTACCTGCAGCATCTGCTATTATAGTAGAACCATCAACAGCACTACTCATTGGAAAACCTCCTGCAGACCCAGCTACATCTGCTATTGCATCCATACTTCCTGCCGTCATACCTACTTGATTTGCGGTATTTGCCATGTTAGCTGCTTTTGTAAGGCCGTAAGCATCTCTAGCTGCACCTAAAGCCGATATAGTACCTTGAGGTCTTTCAAATTCTGGCATAAACGTTGAAGAAGCTATATCTAGTCCTTGACCAATTGTTCCTGCAGTTGCGTCAAATGATTGATTATACATTTCCCCCGCTTGCATACCTAGCATTTCTCCTCTTTGTTCTGCTGCTGCTTCCTCTTGAGACATTTGAGATCTTAAACGATTAGCTTCTCCAGATAAATTTTGACCTACTTGTTGTAAATTTTGCATTCTACTTTGTTGTAAAGTTGGATCTGTTTCTTGACCAATAATTGTAGATGTAGTACCTAATTGCGGTGCTCCTTGACCTGCAGCAGATAATGTATTAGCTCCGTACATACCAGCATTTTGGTATTTTTTTATACCTCCCATTTGCTGTCTTACAGGGTCTCCTTGTGTTTTTCTTGTTCCCATTCCAATAGGTATATTTAATCCTAAAGTACCCATATTACCCATATTACCCATTTTACCAAAACTTAAATTTAGTGGCCCATAATTTCCGCTTATACCATAGCTTAATCCAGGGTTAACAGATCCTTCAGTTCCATACCCAATATTTGCTTTTACT
>TARA_R110002012_G_scaffold190155_3_pt1 | contig 13083 bp, 5 predicted proteins | sample TARA_R110002012 | Tara Oceans TARA_R110002012 (sample SAMEA4396515) | marine metagenome | biome: Westerlies Biome; feature: [DCM] deep chlorophyll maximum layer (ENVO:01000326); material: water (ENVO:00002006), including particulate matter (ENVO:01000060) such as... | depth 40 m
TGGATTAGTTTCTTTTGAGCACTTTAAATCTTGCTTACCAGTATCCTTGATACCAGTATCTAGTAGAACATACTCAGATCACGATAGGGCTACTATGGAAGCAGCCATGAGTAATAAACACAAACGCTTTACACGTTTGTTAGATGGCACTTACGCAGAGGGGGAAGAGTGCCTACAACTTATTAGGGCTGTTACACATCCTGCGGATTTAACTTACAACCAATGGTTAGCTACTTTATCAATAGTAAAATTTTGTGTGGAGTCACCTGAACTTGCACATGAGATATCTAAGGATTACCCCGCTTATACAGCATCAGAGACAGATACAGTACTTGCATCTATTGAATCTCCTTTCTATTGCACTACTTTTGAAGGCTATCACCCCGAAGGATGTGAAGGGTGTGTGCATAAAGGATCATATAATTCTCCTATTAGTTTGTGTATTGAAGTTAAAGAAGCTCCTGTGCAAAGTGATGTTGTGGAAGTGCAAAATCAGATTACCAAACCAGACCCTAAACCAGACCCCAATCCAAATTTACTTACACCTGCTCTTAATGTTTACACCATACCTGATTACCCCGGCGATTATTTTAGGGGTGCTGATGGAGGGATATACTTAAGGACATTGGATAAAAAGAAAAAACCTACGGAGATTTTAGTTTATCGTCAACCTCTTTACCCTGTTAGGCGTTTAGTTGACCCTCAGAGAGGCCCATGTTATGTATTTAGACACCATACTGCACGAGAAGGTATACGGGAATTTGTTGGCGTAGGTACAGATTTATCTTCTCCTGAAGGGTTTAGAAACCTTATGGGTATTAATGATGTGTTTCTTCTTAGAGAGGATTTAGGGAATCTAATGACCTATGTAAAGAAGTGGATAATAGAACTGCAAGATAACATGGATGAAATAAATGTAAGAACTCAATTTGGATGGACAGAAGATTATGCTTCTTTTGTAGTGGGCGACAAAGAAATTTTTGGGGCACACACTTCAGCCAACCCACCGGGTGCACGTACTGCACAATATTTTCCTTACTTTAAAAGCAAAGGAACTTTGGAGGGGTGGAAAAAAGTTACCGCATTCTATAACAGACCTGAGTTTGAAGAACATCAATATATGTTTGGTCTATCTTTTGGTTCTCCACTTATGGAGTTTGTTCCTAATATTGCGGGTGCAATTTACCATCTTACTAGCGCAGACTCTGGGTATGGTAAAACTACTGGGATGTTTGCGGGAGCTTCGGTGTGGGGCAACCACAAACGTTTAGTATTAAAAGGAAAAGATACTGGCAACTCTATTTGGAACCGTGCGGAAATTTATAAAAACATTGTTCTCTATGTAGACGAGCTTTCTAATCTTGAAGCCAAAGAAGCGAGTAACTTTGCATACGCTGTAAGTGATGGGGAACAACGCAACAGACAATCTAATTCTCCCAACAACGAGGAGCGTTTTAGGGGTGATGAGTGGAGTTTTTTAGTTGGCTCTACTGGCAACGCTAGTTTATTGGATAAAATTATAAAGCACCGTGCTCTTCCAAAAGGGGAAGCCCAAAGAGTTATGGAATCTACTGTAACTAAAAAATTAAACTCCAGCGATCAAACTGTATTGGCACGTGAGCTTAATGAAAATTTAGCTAACAACTATGGTCATGCGGGAGAAATTTATATACGCCATGTAATAAACAATTTAGACAGTGTGAAAAAATCACTCAATGAAAACATAGCTAATATAATTGAAGATGCTGGGTTGGACTCTCAGAATAGATTTTGGTCAGCAAAAGCAGGAGCAAATTTTACAGGGGTTATGATTGCTCAGCACCTTAAACTTATTAATTGGGACATAGAAGCGTTTTATGCGTGGATAATAGCAAAGTTAAAACGGATGAAAAACGATATGAAAGACATGGAAATTGACATTGGTGATTTGGTTGGGCAATTTTATCAAGCACATCCACGTGGGTTTCTTAGGGTGAAGAGTACAGATGATAGTCGTATTGGTGATAGTGATGACACCTATGTATCTACTGATAATAGCCCCATGTTCCAATGGGTTGGCCGTCTTGAGTATGATGTTAATAAACTATACATATTGCCTAAACCTTTTAAGGAATGGCTTGTAGCTCACGGGCATCATTACAGCGGAATTAGATCGTTGATAAAAAAAGAAATGGGGGGCAGATCAACTAAAATAAGATTGGGTAGGGGCAGCAAAGTGGATTTACCTACACAACATGTTATTGAAATGTCATGGAACCATGATAAATATATGGCAAGTGTACCCAAAGATGCTTCTTTGTTCCCTGATAAAGATGATGACTAGATTAAAGTTTACTGATATTTCTCCTGATGGTGTACGTATTGTTATTGATTGGGAGAAATTTGTGCCGGGTGCATCTGTATTTATACCCGCTATAAACACCATTAAAGCTGTGCATCATTTAACAGAGGCCACTAACCTTACAAAAAAAGATATTGTATACCGTGTAAGAATTGAAAATGGTAAGTATGGAGTGCGAGTGTGGCGGCAAAAATAAAACTTTAGAATGAATCTCCTGCATCATACATTCGTTCCATAAGCACTTGTAGTTGGCGAGGAGTAGAAATACTTACCCCATCAAACAAATCCATTGTGATATCCATACGGGTAGAAGCAGCATAAGACCTGTCTTTTGACTCAGTAGTTATAGGATACTCAGGATGTCTGTTATTAAAATCGTCAATGTCAGCGTCCAAAGAATTATCAGGGATGCCTAAACGCATTCTTGCGTTGTTTCTTCCCAGTAAATTAGTTCTTTCCGTACTTACAGCGATGTCGATATTTTTGTCACGCGCATTTCGTTCTAACTTTCGTGTATAGTCAGCAGGAGCAAACCCAAACAACTGGCCTATCATGCCTCCTGTAGTTATATCTTTAAGGATATAATCACCCCGTAAGTTTTGTGCCCCTCCTTTGTTTACATAACGACTAAAACGCATAATGTTTCCACCAGCGGCTGGAGCAGCTCGTTCTAGTCCACGGTAAAAAAGTTCAGGGTCATTTTGTGCTATCCCGTCTTTCCACAATTCTAACGTTCCATTTTCCCCAAACATCCGTGTCAATAAACTTAATGCAGGGCCACCTAACTGTTCAGCAGCAGTTTCCATTAAACTTTGTTCCGCTTGGTTAGGCATACTGCGATACAGTAACGAGTTCATAGCAATACGTGGAGCGATGTCCATTCCAGTAGCTGCATTAAGAACTCCTTCATAAAATATAGGTTCTCCACCTACCCATCCTTTAAGGGCGCTATCAAAATCTTCGTCATCATCGTCTTTTGTTTGATTCCAAATAAATCGCACAGTTCCAATTAAAGGCACACCTTGTGCTCCTGCTAGTAGTGCACTACTAGCAAACAACATAGCTCCTTGGCCTAAAGCTTGTTTTCTCTCTAAAGCAATTCTTTCTTGTTCTTCTTGGCTTAGTTTTCTACCACCCAAAGTTGTTGTGGCTGGCCCTTTGCCAAATGCTGCCCTGTAAGCGTGATTTACCGTATCAAACAAAGTTCTTATTTGGAAAAACATCATTGATACGCCAAAACGTTTGTACATAAACGCTAAACTACCTACGTCACTTTGACTAACAGTAGGAGCTGTATCTATGGATGCTCCGCTATTAGTGTACTCGGCTTCAAGAATAGCTGTTCTGGCTATGTCTCTTTTTTGATCGTCAGTAAGATTAGCTGCACCACCTTGATTTTCCATTTCTAAATCGTAATAAGTCATAGCAGTAACGTGGCGGTTTAATCGTTCAGTTTGATTAAACACGTAACCCATTATGTTGTTAATACCTGTAGACACAGGAGTGTCTGTATCCAACATGTCTCCTATGGTAGTTTGATTGTCGTAACCTTCCTGTATAAGAACTTGCTGTAGGATAGAATAATTTTCAAGCCCTTCGGGTACATTACCCTCACTGTAATTAACATTGCCTAGCCCCGGCCCTTGGTATGCAAAAGATTCAAGAGGGTCACCCCCAAACCGTTTTATATCCCTACTTGTGCCTGTACTAAAATAACGCCCTATGTTTCTTATCATGTAACGCATAGTTTTAGTGTATCCGTACCTCCCACCTAAATACGCAAACACAACGGTGGGTAGAATAAACAAGTTTATGATGGCTGAAGCTACGTTAAACCCAAGTGTCCAAAGAAAAGTTAATGACTTACCAAGTTTACTCCAGTTAGAGAGATTAGGGTTTTGGGCAAACGCTATGTATTTTTGGACATGTTCCGCTATCTGTTTAGCATACTGTTGCCTATCCGCAGACCCTACTCCTGACTCGTCTATCGCTGCTTGGTTTATTTTATTGCCCACTTGCTCAAGAGGAAGAGCATACCGTAAGGTGTTTACCTGATTGGTAAAAATTGGCATCCGTTCTTCAAAAGTAGTAATAGCATCAGTTTCATAACCTAGAGTACCTGCACGTGGTTGAAAAGTGCGTAGCAAAGAACGTTCAGGTGCTGCTCTGATGATAGCTTCTAGCACTATCTTTTCTAGTTGTGCTCTACCTTGTGAAGTTGCATTAGCAGCAGCATCAGCTTCTGCTTCACTTTTTCCTGCGGCCAGTGCATCTCGCCTTACTTTACCAATAGCTTGCGTTCCAGCACCTTTTATATCAGCCAGTAATGCCATACCAAAAGCTGTTTCACCCATCCTTTCAAAGGTTTCTTTTTCACTAATGTCTCTGGTTGCAAAAAAGTCATCGCTGTCAATGTTTGCAGCTAACGTTGGTGATATTTGAGCTAGTTCTTGTCTAAACACAGGATCAGCGCGTAGTTCTCTTATGCGTCTATTTCTGTCTATGTCTGTAGTAAACGTTTCTTTAAATGTACCAACCTGTAATTCCCCATTAGCTCCTCTGGAAAAAGGATCAATCCCTTGATAGGTAAGCCACAAATTACCTTTACGAGAAAGTGGGAAGTAAGGGCTTATCTCTTGGCGGTAAAGTACTTCGTACAGTAACTTGTTTCTGAAATCTTTCTTTAATGCAGGGTCAGCTTCAATACTGTCTAATCGAGCAAGAAGTGTAGTCTTAAGGTCTTCAAAGACTTCTGAATAGGCATCACGTAAAGTTGCATAAGCTTGTTGTTGTGGCCCACTAAGCTTGTTATACATATCCTTTACATACTTGTATTTAGCTCTTGCCTCGCTTTCTTCTTCCGGGTCGCGTCTAAGGAAGCGCACATCTTTTAATTCAGGTTTTGCTTGGTCTTTCTTAAGAGCAGCATTACGTTCAGCTTCAGTGGTATACCCGATACTTGATTTTTTCTGGTTAGTAGTGGGATCAAAATAAGTGTAGTAATACTTTATGTAAGTATCTAAATCACGAGTGGGGTCATAGCCCAATCGAGTGCTTTCGGTAGCAAGCTGACCAAAAAGTTTTCGTGCTTCAGGATCATTTTTAAAAGCTGCTTTTATTTCTCTGGCTGTACCTCTTATCTTTTCAAGGTACTCATTCCTGCTGCCACGTTTTTGATTGATAATACTAAACAACTCTCTGATAGCTGCGGCCAACACAGGAAACTCTCGTTCTGCAAGCCTAGCAATACTGTCTAAAGGTAATATACCTAATGTGGCTTTTCGTCTTAACGCATTAGCTGAGTTTAAATAATCCCCCACTTCCTGTACGTCTTTGGTGGTTACTTTACCTACGGCTGCTGCCATTGATTGAGTAAGTATGTTTTGTTGTTGCTGGGGAGTAGAGGCCAGAAACATATCATCAGCATTACGAAATTCTGGTGCAGGAGCAATTAACTCATCCATCAAGGCATCGACTTCACTCTGTACAGAGTTAATGGCACGAGAAGGCAACCCTCTTAACGTCCTAATCATGTTTTTAACAATGTTAAGGAACTGCTGAAGTGCGTTTCCTCCTTCGGTATCCCGACTTATTCGGCCTAACTCTGCACGAAATTCTGGGTTACCCAATGCTTCCGAGACAAACTCATCTACATCCTGTGCGCCGTAAGCTGTACCTAACTTGTCTTTAACGGCATCAAACAACGCTCTCATTTGTCGTGCTGCGGGGCTTGCAGGGTTAGCTAACTGAGCTGAAACTACTGCGTGAACTACTTCGTGTAAAAGAGTGTGCGTAGAAACTGCTACGTCTTGGTTGATAACAATGGTGTTAGTACGTGGAGAAAAAAATCCGGCTGCTGGCCGACCAAAGTTATCTACTACATTGCTTCTTAATTCAACTTTGGTTGCGCCTATACCCTTTGACAGCGCGTTAATAATCCGCGCCACATCCCTGTTACCTCTTCCCTGACTTGACCGTAGGTTAGTCAATGCCTGTGCTAAGTTACCATCCTGCAAAGACTCCAACACATCAGGGGCAACTGGAGGGGCTAGTTTAGAAACACCTTCTAATAAAAGATAATCAACCCCATCCTCAAACCCCTCCTCTTTAAGTCTTCTGGCTACATCTATTCTAGCCTTTCTGTATTCGCTCCTAGTTTTGTTAGAAAGGTTTTCTACAATCCATGCTTCTGTTCGTGTTTTTTGTTCCGAAGGTACACCGTAACTCAAGTTACTTATAAACCCACCCACAGAAAGTATTTCATCCGTAAGATAAGCTGCTACATCCCCATCCGGGTTGGTATCTAATTCATTTTGTAGAGCCACTACGTCAGCATCTATTAGGGCTTCTCCTAAGTTAGAAGATTCATCTGTAGAAGAGACTTCTTGGTTTGCTGTCACTACATCACTGTCTTGCTCTTCCTCTGCTCCTGTCTCATCAACAATAGCAACAGCTTCGCCTTGGTCACCTATGATTTGATCTTCAGGCACTTGTGCTCGGATTTCTCTTTCTGTAGCAAGCCTTGCAGCTTCAGCAAGAGCCGCATCACTTTGTTTTTTAGAAACCCCACTGGCAGCATACGCTGTTAAATCTTCTTGTTGTCGCTTTAAATTTTCATTGGTAGATTCTAATCCTTCTACAAAATTAGCAATGCGATTGGTTTTCCTATTCTTAAAAAACTTGTCTATCCCTGTCTTACTTATTCCTGCATCTATTAATCCTTGAGTGGTAAGTAAAGGGCTAACGTCAACTGAAGTGGTGTCCACATTGGCCTGTTTTTCATCTACCTGTCTTTGAAGTGCGTCTGCAAATTCTTTGTCAACTACTTCTGCGTTTAAATCTGCTTGATTGTCATTTTGGTTTTCACTAACTACAACTTCTTCATTCTCATTAACTACGACTTCTCCAGCCGCATCACTTACATTAACTTGTTCTTCAGCCCTTAAACTTATAGGTTCGTCAAATGCGGAGTAGTCAGGTGTGAAAAATCCCTCTGTTTCTGTTCTACCTTCAGGGGCTATTCCACGACCAGCCGCTTGTCTTCTAGCTGCTATGTCAGCAGCATACTGTTGTTCGGCTGTGCGTTGCTCTGGTGTAACTTCTTGAGGTGTAAATTCTTGACGTGCAACGTTTTCTTCTGTTTTAACTACCACATCTTCAGCCGTTGCTTCTTCGTCTGTTTTGCGTGATTCTTCTTTTGCTTTCCTAGCTTCTTCCCGATTTTCAGTAGTAGTTTCTGTATCAGTAGTTTCTGTATCAGTAGTTTCTGTGTCAGTAGTTTCAATGGTATCCGTTTCGGTTTCATCTACAACAGTAGTTTCTGTACCAGTAGTTTCAGTAGTATCCGTTTCGGTTTCATCTACAACAGTAGTCTCTTGCCCTGTGGTTTGGGCTACTGTCTGCTCTGGGGCATCAGGTTCATTAAATACGTCTTCTAAAACTTGGGCTGCTTCTTGTTGAGGAGTGGGGGCTACAGCTTGACCAGCTACTAATCGGTCAGCAAAACTACCCGTTACACCAAAGGAACCACCTACTAGACCAGCCAGATACGCCGCTTCACCGTATTCAGCTAACGCTTCATCAGAAGTAAGGTCTAAACCAGCAAAATCACGCTCTAAAATTTGTTGGCCTATTTCTATTGGTATTTCAGGAGCACCCCTTGCTAAACCACGAGCAGTGGTTCCTGCCATACTTCTTTGTGCAGCTTGACGTAACGCATCGGCCTGTCTTGCTGTATTGGTTGCAGAAGAGCGCCCTATTCCGGTAATAGCACGAAGTATATTTTTACCTAAAAATATAGCTGTACCACCCGCCTCTAGTGCAGCTTGCAACCCTGCGGTTTTATACGCATCCCCTACATCAACGTCTACTTCTTCCCCACGTGCTATCTGCTCTTGTGCTTTACGTTGCATACTGGAGGCGGCTAAATCAGGGGTAAGGGCAGCTACACCACCAATAATGCCAGCAGGAACTTTTAACATACCGGGGGCTAACATTGAGGCTGCTCTTGCACCTGCACCCATCGTAGCTAACACACCTGCTTGTTGACCCGCAGCTCTTGGTATATCAGTTACAGCTTCACCCACAGCCCTAAGTGGGCCATCTTCTTTGGCAATACTGGTAATTCTTTCTAAAGAAGGAGGGATACCTAACCCTTCGGCTGTTTCCCGTTCGCGCTCAATGGAATCTACAATAGCTTGGTTAGGGTCATCCCCCAACAGTTGCTCAATACCTAATCGTTTGGCTTCTAAACTACGTGTAACACCACGCTCAACTTCTTCCCCAAAAGTACTCTGGCGAGTAATGGGGTCGGGCAAAGAAGAAAGATAAGAAATTGCATAACTATACGCTTGCGCGTCCGTAGTACCTTCAGGGGCTTCAACATCATACTTCTCCCCATTAGGAAATTGTACAGTGTAAGTTGGCATTTTTAAGGACTTCTAGTTACAGTCACATCGGGAGGGACAGGAGGGAGGTTAGAAGAAGTGCCTCCCCCGCTTTGCATAGTGTCATACAAAGCTCCTATTTCTTGCCGTCTTTGTTGAAGTAATTGAAGTATAAAAGCATTTAAGTCACGTTCAACTGCGTCTTCATCATACCCACCAAAAAACACGTCATGTTCCTCTATAAGTTCTTTTCTTTTCTGCCTGACAGCAGGATCAAGCATTATTTCGTTTATATTAACGTCAGCCATTTCCCCAGCTCTGGCTATTGCAAGTCTTTGATTCTCAATAAGTTCTCGTTCTGTGGTACGTTGGTCTAAAAGTTGTTGTTGTTTGGCTAACTCAAACTCTTGTTGTTCCTCTAACAAACGTTCTTGACGTTGTTTATCAAGAATACTTTGGCCTTCATACCCTTTAGATGATCCTGCCGCCCCACCTAACAAAGAAGCAATGTCTAAAATTTTATCTAGTCCACTTCGTTTAGTTGCTGTAGAAGAGCCTTCTCCTTCTGGAGGGGGCGGGGGTTGTTGACTATTCGGTTGGCCTCTACCAATAGATTTGGCAATCTGACCCAACATGTAGTCATCATCCGATAAAGTGCCTCGCTGACTCTGTATAGCTAAATTTTGTGCTTCCTGCGCTGAACGAGTTATATCAGCATTTAACTCAGCTTGTTTTTGTTCTTCACGTTGATCTTGTATTCCCCCTAAAAAATTTCCTATTGCTGTACTTCTAGGGTCTTCATTATATTGTTCTACGTAATTAGCAATATCTTGAGGAATATTATTAAATATGTCAGTAGGAGATGGTGTGTTTGCTAATTCATCTAATCGAGATTGCAATCCTGCTTTTTGGTTTTCTATTTCTTGTCCAATCTCTGCAAGTCTAGCTTTACCTTCTTCAGTATTGAACATATCAGGATTACTACTAATAGCATTTCTTTCTTCTTCAAGTGCATTAAGAGCTTGTTGAGTTTGAGCTGTTATTCGTTGTTGCGCTGCTTCTATTTGCTCACCAGCTTTTAAATCTACTTGTTGTGCCGCCCCACCTACACCTTCTGTCGCACTTCTTACTCCATATTCAGTACCAGCTCCAACACCACCCAAAGTTTTAAGAAGCCCTTGAAGACCCGCTTCACCAACAGCTACAGCTCCTCTACCTACTTTTCTTTGCCATGTGTCATCGCTTTCGATGATTTCCCCTATATCTGAAAAAAGACCACCTTCTCCAATAATTGCATTTCCTGTAGCGTCATCTACTTGGCCTAATCTTTCCCCTAAAATCTGTTCCGAGGTAGGAGGACGGTCTAGGGCAGCAGGAATACCTTCTTCACTACTTGCAGTACGATTAGCATTTCTATTGGGGGGTAAAATATTACTTTCTAAATAGATTTCATATTCAGCCTCAGTAACAGGAACTTGAGCACCAGTTTTCTCGTCAAAGATAAATGATACAATTCTTTCTCCACTCTCTGTGTAATCATCTATGCCTAGCAGTCCACCTTCTTGCAGGGCAACGATGCCACCACCTGCCATCTGTAAAGTGTTCTCTGGAGTAGGTTTGGGAGGTTGAGCTGCCATACTATCTTCATAGTTCTTTAGCTCACGACGCACATTATTTAATGCTTCTTGATTTCCTTCTGCCATGTACTTAGCTTCTAGTTCTTTAAGCATTTCGTATCGTTTACGTTGTTGCTCCACTGTTAAAGGGTCAGGTTCCTCCACTAAAGATGGCCCTTTTCCTGCAAACCCAACAATCCCGCCTTCAGCCGCCATTGGCATAGCCATGTTATCCGCAGGTAATTGGCTTATTCCCATACCTTGTTGAGGCATAGGAGGTTGTTGCCCACCTCCCCCTAACATACCCATTACTTCCTGTTCCGTTTGAGTAATAACATCAGGAGACTGAGGAGCAGGTTGATTGTCCATTTGCCGTTGTCTTTCTTGGGCTACGAGGTCTTGTTTAAGATTCTCCATAGCTACACCGACAGCAAAGCGGGGGTATTCTTGTTGTAATTGGGTAAGCTGACGGATGCCTAAGTTTTCAGCATTTTCAACATCAGTATCAAAAGAAGGTTCCATAAACGCCATTATGTTTTTCCTCTTAAAATGTTAATTATTTCAGCCAACGTACCACCATAGCCCAATATTTCGGACAGTTCAGAAGGTTCAATATACTCACGGGCCATTGCTTCTACTGGTAGACCTTGCAACAAAGACTGAGCATATTGATTTTGTTTGTAAGGAAAATCTCGTTCTTCTTTAAATTGCGCGTAATCAGCAGCAATCCCTTCCTTTTCAATGTTTCTTTGGGTGTCACCAAACTGTGACATTTGCCTTAAAGCATCTAAACCGTACTTGTTTGTATCCCGTTGAGAATCCCGCAAACGATTTTGTTCCGTATTAAACTGTCTTTCTGCTCTATCATAAGCAGTGTTGTACCCTCTCGCAGTAATACCCGAAAGATTATTTAGTAAATTACGTTGGGTTTCAGAATCCATAATTGCTTGACGTGATCCACCGTAAGCACCAGCTTTGCTTAAACGAGAAGCATTTTGTCGTTGTTGGATTTGAGATTGCCTTTGAGCTTCTGCTATTTGGGGTTGCAAAGATGCTTGCAAATAAGGGTTCATGTAAGTTTGAGCTGTATTGCCTTGGGTAAAAGAGGTGGGATTAAAAGACCCCATCTGTGAAGTAGGTATGTTTAACCCGGCAATGCCTGAAAATGCTTGATTTTGTAATTCAGATTGTCCTGCACTTAATGGCCCTGTGTATGGAGTGTACGGCAATTCAGCAAGTGCATTACCTCTTCCTATAACATCAGTAACATAAGGAGCAGCCCAATCAGAAAGAGTTGATTGTTCACTGGATACTTGACCTACTGGATCTGCCATGTGTATTACCTCACACTAAAAATTTATTAGGGTTTATTTCTTTCCCTTGTTCTTTTCTGCCTGTACGCGCTTGTCGTACTCTGTCCATCATACTGTAGAGCTGTTTAGCTCCCGCGTCAGAATTGCCATTGCCTAAATGACTAACCACATCAGCGGGTACAACAAACTCGCCATCGCTCAAAGCAGCAGGTTGGTTGCCGTTTATAGCCGCTGGCACACTATCAGCCATGCCATCAGTTGCCCCACCTAAATACATGTTTTGTGAGGGTTGTGGAACAGTTAGGCCACCTTGATTAAAATTAGAATTATTTGTTTGCCCCAAATAAAATTCTCTTACTTCCTCTACTGGGCGACCAAAATAACTAGCTAGTTCTTCTACACTAACTTGACCGCTACCAATTAAATCGTTTACAGAAGCCATATCTACTGTGTTCTGTAGGGCTGTTTGTATACCTGCGTTAGGTAAAGTGTATTGAGCTTGTTCTGCTTCAGTTTGATAATACGGAGATAAATACTCTTGGATGGTAGCTAAAGGTTGTTGAGTAGCTTGTGACATGCGATAAGGAGACACCGCATTTTCATTCATATAGCCTCTAGCTTGCTCTATTCTTTGCCTAGGAGTAATGTCTTGCTCCATCAAACTACCCATATCTTTTTTAACAATATCGTTAGTAACTCGTTGCAAACTAGCTAATCCTTGTCGTGCAGGGTTATCAGCATTTTGTTGTTGGTACACCAAAGCAGCCGCATCAGCAGCATTTTGAGCTATAGCAGCAGGGTCACCAGAAGGGTCTAAACTTAAAGGACGGTTTTCATACTTCCCAAAAGAATCGTAATGGTATTTGCCAAACCCTTCTATGGTTTCAAATCGGTCATCACCACCTGCTATTAATTCTTCTTTATTAGTTTCATATTCTGCTACTAAATCGGGGTTGGCCGCTAAATAATTTTTTACATCATACATAGCCCTATCACCCCTAAAACTAGGGGCTGGAATATACTGCATGTCAGTAAAATAACGTTGCCCACTACTTCCCGCCCTGCGAGTGGGGTCGTAAGTACCCGGTACGACACTACGAATGCCTTGATACTCAGGTATAGAGGTATCTGCCATTTTATTTTTCCCCTAGTAGATTCGTAATTGTATCTACACTATTTTCTTTTTGTATAATACCGCCTTTTTTAGCAGTAGTCCTGTATGGATTACCATCTAATTGTGGCCCTATTACTTCGCTGTCGTCTTCTCTTCCTTGTAGCGTAGGGGCAAAAATACTTTCTCCCCCTATATCGTACAAATAATCAATATTAACTAAATCTGGTTTATCTTGCTTTATTGCACTTAACGCACTTCTAGGTATAAAAGAAGGTAAATCAGAACCGCTGCTACCTGAAGCCCCCCCAACTGC
>TARA_R110002012_G_scaffold318253_1_pt1 | contig 13077 bp, 9 predicted proteins | sample TARA_R110002012 | Tara Oceans TARA_R110002012 (sample SAMEA4396515) | marine metagenome | biome: Westerlies Biome; feature: [DCM] deep chlorophyll maximum layer (ENVO:01000326); material: water (ENVO:00002006), including particulate matter (ENVO:01000060) such as... | depth 40 m
GTTGATGGTTTAGTTGAAACTGTAAGTACTACCGAAAGAGATTTATTATCTGGTCTTTACGTTGGTTACAAAGTTTTTAACTCTACAACATCGGCCTTTGAAACTTACAACGGCAGCACTTGGATTTGATTTATTATATGGGATTCTTATTATTTATACTAGCAGTCGTTTTAGCAATACCAACTTTTGTAGTATCCTTTGTGCATATACTTTTTAGCAGAGGTCGAACTAAGGGATACTTAAAAACTATATCAGGATACCATAAGCATTTGGCTGTGGATATAGATAGGTTTGGAGGTAGTGCTTTTAAAAGCCTTTGGAACTCTATTATGATAACTCCTGCGGGTTATAAGTTTGGAAAGATAAATGAAACTATGTCTAGCGTCTTTGGTAAAAACAAGGCGTTAGGCACTTTAACTTCTTTAGGAAAATTTATAGCTTGGGTACTAAACTCAATAGAAAAAGACCACGTGGAGATAGCTGCATACCGTCATAGACATATTTAAAATGAAGATAACAGATAATTTTAGCAGACAAGAGTTTGATTGCAAAGATGGAACAAGTGTTCCAAAAGAGTTATTAGATAATTTAAAGCTGTTGTGTAACAATTTAGAGGTATTGCGCAATGAATTAAAAGCGCCCGTATCTATAACGGGGAGCGGTTACAGAACAGAAAGCCACAACAAAAAGATTGGAGGAGCTAAAAACTCGCAGCATTTATATGCTAAAGCGGCAGATATAAACGTTAAAGGATACACTCCTAAAGATGTATACGACACAATCGAAAGGCTTATTGGATTAGGTATAATGAAGCAAGGCGGTTTAGGGTTGTATAAAACGTTTGTGCATTACGACATTAGAGGAACAAAAGCAAGATGGTAGTTAAAAGTTGGTGTAATCTAAGTTGTCCCAAGGGCTTTGACCTTTATATAGTAAACGTTTTTTAGACTTATCTAATTTAGCTGGCGTATCTCCTGTAAGGTTTTTAAAATACTCTCTAACAACAGATAGTCCTTTTGTTGAAAGCTTATACTTAGCATCAGAAACAATCTCTTCCATTCTGTAGAAATTCTCTCTATGCTCGTAAGTTTCATAGGTTATTTTTTCGTGTGAATAGAAATCAACGTACTCGTTTCTTATAAGCCAATTAAGCACGTTTTTAGCTCTTCTGCTGCCATATTTTTCTTGTCTAAGGAAAGAAGCTGTATAGTTCTCCCACATCCATCTACGCTCAAAAAACTCAAACTGGTGAACAAAGATTAGCATCTCAACTTTTTCCTTGTCAATCTTAACCTTGTCCACAGTTTTTGTTAGTGCTAAAAAACAATTACAAACGTATTCTTCAAATTTAGAAATACCTGACTTTTCGTAAATAGGAGCAATCTTCTTAAAACGTTTTTGCTCTTTTCTTAATTCCTTACTTGTTAATCTCTTTCCCTTCTTAAGCATACGGCAAATATAACCAATTAGTTGTTAATAGAAAATGTCTATCTTTGCTTCAATCTAATTAAATAAAATTATGAGTTCACGTATAATAAGAAAGCTTTCCATAGGTGGCACTTATCACAAAGACACTACCCATTATCAAATGGGAACTCCTCAAGGGGTTGGAAGTAAAAGACATCAAATATCTAGGATAAAGTTAAACGAAAGACTTTTAGCTATTAAAGGTGAAAGGGTTTACGAGATATGGCTTCTTGATGTAATTAAGAAAGAAGAGTATTGTTGGAAAACAATAGGAACGGGAAACTTATCTTGGACTGAAGAACACGACTTAGACTTTTAGTATATGGCAGCAGATATATCTAAATCAACAGTTCTAAGAGACTTAATAGTTCATGTTGAGTCCGAAAGCAAAAAGGAAATAACATATGGCTCTTTGACATTACATACTCCTGAATACGCTACACAGTTTAATGAGTTTGATAACAGAAACGCTTACGGGGAGGTTGTCGCTTGTGGCAATTACAATGATGTTAATGTAGGAGATACTGTTTGGTTTCACCACAACATAGTGATGAACCAAACAAACTCTATGACTATGGCTAAGACAAATAAAAACGCTAGTCATAAATACAGACTAGACGCAGACAAGAATTTGTTTTTAGTTCCTTACTCAGAGGATGAGATGAGCCTAAACTGTATGGCTTATTTAAAACAAGATGCTAACACTAAAGAGTACAAGGCTCTAAACGCCTTTGTTTTTGGTAAGCCTGTAGAAAAAGAAGAGCTTGAGGAAAGGTCAGGTTTAATAATAAGAAACCAACACGAATACGGATTTGCCTTAGAGTGTTCGGTAGAGTATGTATCTGATTATTCTAAAACATTTGGAATAAAAGAAGGTGACGTTGTGGGTGTTACAAATAATGCCGATTACAAAATGGATGTTAACGGAGAAGACTTATGGAGGTTTCCATACTACTCTATTGCTTACATTTTAAGAGACGAAGAGTTTATTCCGTTTAACAACAATGTTATCATAAAAGCTGATGAAAAAGAGGCGAAGATTGGTAGCTTTCAGTTGTCACACACTTATGTGAAAGAGCAGACTAAAGCTACGGTTATTGCCGTTGGTGATGGATGTGATGAATTAGAGGTTGGTGATAGAATAGTACATGAAAACAAGATGATGTACAATTTGTATTCTAAATATGGTAGCGAGTATTATATCTTAAGAGAGGTTAATGTTATAGGTGTTATATGAAGAACCTGTCACAAGATATTCAATTAGCTTTAGATGCTGTTATACAAGGGCTTGAGTATGAGGTAGATATAGACAATGTAGACCCTGAGAAGGTTAGGGTCACAATGGAGTCTAAAACAGAGGCGTTCAAAGTTTCTAAAAAAATGATTTCTCAATGGAGAAAAAGCAGGAACGCTCCTAGTTCGTCAACCTTAAAAAAATATTTAAAGAATATAATTGAAGCTGGTGATAGTTCTATAGGAACTCTTAGAAGGGCTTTAAGGCAAGAAATAGATTACTCTAGTTTAGACGAAACCAAACACAAAGCAGCCGTTCAAGCTAAACCTATAATAGCAACAGCTATATGGGAGATAGATGCAGGTTTATTTGAACTTAGGCATCAGCTTGAAAGCGGAAAGATAAACACTGATGAAGAAGAGTTTCAAATTGGATTTGCGGAAAAGTTTGCAAATGGAGAGATTATGGACACCTCTAAGCTGTTTAAGAAGTGGAACAATAAAGAAGAAGATGCTGTAAACATATGTCCTTACGGGACTAGGGGAGAAGTAATAGAGATATGTGATTTAAAAATACAGCTACCAAAACCTCCTAAAGACAAGAGTAAGATACTATTTTACGATTTACCAAAAGAAGACCAATGTTGGACTAGGCTTCCCGTTCCAGAAGGATTATCTAAACAAACAGCAGACCAATTTTTAGATTACATATACGAAGAGTTTAAAAGAAGGGTTGAGGGTGTTTGGTTTTACAACAACGGAAAGCCCACCTACATAACGGGAGATATGTACTTTACACTTCAATGGTGTAGAATGCTTGACAACGGTGAGATGATGGGTTTTAGAATGCCTCAAGCTGAAATATTTTATTTCCTTCAGGCTTGCATTGTAGACGAGAGGTGTTTAGGAGATTGGTTTGAAAAGTCTAGACGTACTGGATATACGTTTGTTGTTTTGTTTATTATTTTAAACAGAGTAACAATGATGAAAAATCAGAAAGCAGGTATAACGTCTAAAACAAAAGATGATGCTGAATCTGCTTTTGGTAAATTTTCTTACGCTTTTCTTAATCTTCCATTCTTTTTTAGACCTGTAGTTCGTGGAGATGTTGAATCTAAAAAGGTTTTAGAATTTGGCAAACCTTCAGACAGAACGAAAGAAGGGAAGAAAAAAGGGGATATAGGTGTTGAGAAGTATCTAAACTCAATGTGTGATTACAAAGCTTCTGTAGATGGTTCTTATGACTCGAATCAGTTAAATTGGTATATGTGTGATGAGAGTTCAAAACGTGAAGAACCGCACAATATTATACGTCACCTTGGTCAGGTTACACCAACAATGAAGCAAGGTGGTAGAATTGTAGGAAAGCTATTTGGAGGCTCTACTGTTGCTGCTAGAAATAAAGGTGGCGAAGGGTTTCGAGAGATAGCAGAGTCATCAAATGTGTCAGAGAGAAATAGTGTAACACATAGAACGTCTTCAAACCTTTATAGACATTGGCTATACGCACATCAAAATCACGAGAACCATATTGACAAATACGGATATTGCCACACTAAAAAACCTGTAGTATATACAGAGAATATGTTTGGATATGAGATAACCGAAGGCTCTCTATCTTATATTCAAGCTGAAGCAAGTGAACAAAAAGCAAAAAGCGACTCTTTGTACAACGAGTATTTAAGAGCTAATCCGCTTACTCGTTCAGATATGTACAGGGATGAGTCTACTCAATCTAGTTTTAATTTAGCTAAGATACATGAGCAAACCGTCTTTAATGACAACCTTGTTAAGAACCCTGTGTTTAGATACAACTTAGCTTGGAGTGGTGGCAATAGAGACACATCTGTTGAAGTTATACCACACGATAAGGGTAGGTTTTACGGTACTTGGCTACCTAATATAGAAGACAGAAATAAGTCTATAATAAGAAATGGAAGTAAGCACCCTGCAAATTCTGACAAGGGAAGAGGCGGTGTGGATAGCTATGATATTGACTCAACTGTAGACGGGCGTTCATCTAATGGAGCGTTACATCTTTACAATATGTCCAACATAAGTGGCGCACCTTCAAATCAATTTGTTTTAGAGTACATCGAAAGACCACCAACAGCAAAGCAATTTTACGAAGATGTGTTGATGGCATCTGTATTGTTTGGATACCCGCTATTAATAGAGAATAACAAGTATGGTATTATTCAGTACTTTATAGATAGGGGTTACAAGGGTTATGTTTTAAAAAGACCAAAGGAATACACGCCTGCAAGTTCTAAAGGTGTAAAGCAGTATGGTATTCCTTCTAATTCTGAAAACACTATACAAACTCACGGTCAAAAGATTGAAGCCCATATACATTACCACGTTGGAGAATGGTCTGAAAAAGACGAGGAGGTTGCTCAAGAAAACGGTGGTACAGGTTATAGAGAGGTAGGAGATATGGGTACTATGTATTTCTCAAGAACTTTAGACGATTGGTCTAGATACGATATTAAGAAAAGAACTAAATATGATGCAACTATTTCTAGCGGTTTAGCTTTAATGGCGGCAGACGTTCATATAAAATCACCAACTGAGAAGTATGTTTTTAAAGGAGATAAGCAAAGTCTCGTTAGAACATATAAAAAATCTAAAAGAAGATGGTAGACAATCAGTTGAATTACAATTTACTATCTTTGCAAATACGATAAAATTCATTCGTTAATGAAAGAAATTGAAACAATTCTTGGACTTCCTGACCCTACGGTATCTAATGAGGATAAGTTGCAAGATGCTTACGGAATAAAATGGGGTAAATACATACAGAATCAATGGTTTTCTGAGGAATCAAATTATTATCGTTCAAGATTTGATAAAATAGAGACTAACAGGGCTTACGCTTCAGCGCAACAGAACGAACTGAAATATCAACAGTTAATAAACGATGTTGCTGATGAGTCTTGGGTTAACTTAGACTATGAAATAATGTCTGTTATACCTAAGTATGTTAAGCTAATAACGAACCACATTATGAATCTGCCCGAAAGAGTAAGGGTAGAAGCTGTAGACCCTTTATCAATAACATCTAAAGAGGAGTATAAAAAAGAACTTATTGGCAAGCTTTATAATAGAGACTTAATCTTAGAGGCTAAAGAAGCTTTTGGCGAGCAGTTTTCAGAAGATGATTTCATTCCAGAATCTATGGAAGACATCAATATTCATATGCAAACCAAGTTTAAGCCGTCTATAGAAATAGCAATGAATCAAGCTATAGATTTGATTTTAAAGCTTAATGATTATCCTGAAGAAACAAAACGACAGATTATAGAAGATGTCATTATAGATGGATTTGCAGGGGTAAAAGTTTGGACAGACCCTCAATACGGGGTTAGAGTTCGCAGGGTAGACCCTAAGTTCTCTGTGTTTAACCCTTACAAAGAATCTGATATGCAAAACTCTGCTGAGTATGGTGGAGAGGTGTACCAGATGACCATATACGAACTTAAAAGAGAACTTGGCGACAAGTATACAGAAGACCAATGGAAGTCTATTGCAAGGGCTTATTCAGGCGACAGGGCGCACAATTTAAGAAGTGAAACATCAACTGAATATTCTGCGTACTTAGGAGACTACGTTATGGACTATGAAAAAACAAGAGTTGATGTTCTTGATTTTGCCGTTAAGTCTGTTAACAGAAGAACCTTTGAGAAGAAGAAAGACTCTAGAGGAAACGAAGGTTTCTTTGAAAAGAAGGGTAACGCTAAAGTCCCTAAGAAATCTAAGTTTGAAAGAGAGTTGAAAAACTATGATTACGAAACGGTTTACTCAGGGAAGTACATTATAGACTCTGACATTATATTTGATTGGGGATTAGAAAGTAATTTAGTTAGGGATGAGAAGGACATTCAAAAGGTTCAGCTTCCTTTTAAATTCTACTTCCCGAACAACGTAAAGATGAATAGCCGTTCATATGTGAATATGATGATTCCTTCATCAGACCAAATGATGCTTTCTCATATTAAATTACAGCAATCTGTTGCTCAGGGTAAGCCTACGGGTATTGCTGTGGATTTAGCTGGGTTAGAGGCTGTATCTATGGGAGATAGCGGTCAAATTATGTCTCCTATAGAACTTAAAGATATTTATGACGCTACAGGTACAATGTACTTTAGAAGCCGTAGTGAGGATGGTGAGTTTATACAAGACCCTATTAGACCATTGCCAAACCCTATTCAAAATATTCCTGAATACATTACTGTTTACAATCACGCTTTGGAGAACATCAGGCTTATTACTGGTATCACTCAAGGTATGGAAGGGATTATTGGAGATAGGCAGGCTGCTAAAACAGTAGAATCTTCTATTAATTCTAGCGCAGGTGCTATATCTGATGTGGCACACGCATACAAAAGAATTACTCAAAAAACCGCAGGTCATATAACATTAGCGTTTCAAGACATACCTAACGATAGTCAGGTGTTTAAGTATTACAAAGAAGCTATTGGAGGTTCAGACCTTAAGGTTATAGAAGCTTTGGGAGAATGCTCTATTTACTCTTTAGGAATTACTGTTGAGGTAGATACCGATATGAAAGAGCAGATGCAGCTTGAGCAAGATTTGCAACTATCTATACAGCAAGGTAACACAGAAGGCTCTACAAGCGGCATTGAATTAGAAGATGCTATGATGGTTAGAGAACTTTCTAAAACAGATGTTTTTGTTGCTCAAAAATACCTAATGTACCGTAGAGATGTGTTTAAGAAAGAGGCAATGCAAAGACAGCAGATGGTTATCCAGTCTCAAGCACAAGCTAACGCAGAAAGCGGAATGGCTGTAGAGCAAGCTAAGCAGCAGACTATGCAAATTGAACTACAGATATATGCTCAAAAGAAACAAATAGACCTTCAATATGAGCAGCAATTAATAGGGATAAACGCTCAAGTAGACTCTCAGCGTTCTAACCAAGACTTCCAAGAAGATATGGTGCTTAAAGGAATTGAAGGTCAGTCTAAAGCTCAGAAGGCAATGGAAGATAAGCAGACTAAGTTTCAGTCTCAAGCTTTTCAAAATAAATTACAGCAAGATAATATAATGTTGAAGGATGCTTTGGGTAGCAAGCAGAATGACAGTGTAAGAAATGATGTAACGTAAATAATAACCAATAAATAAATGACAAAGAATGCCACATTCTAATTACCTAAAGTACAAACTTGCAAATGGTGATTTCGGATTTATTGAGTCTAACCAGATTAATTCAGTTGATTTCTCTGGTAATCAAGTTTCCGTAAAATCAGACATGGGAAAAACGTTTTTAATCTATACAGCCTCTGAAGAAGAGTCTTTAAAAGTTATGTCTGATATTTTATCAAACATAAATGCTGCGACAAGAGCTGTAAGTGGGACTTTTAATTTAACACAAAAAATTGTAGAAACCTCTTAATATGTCAAACTTTTTATTATACAAAACCCAAGACGGGACATCTTCCTTAGATTCTTCGTTAATATATGACACCTATATATCTGGCTCAGACGTATATGTAAAAGCTACAGATGGAAGCGTTTTAACTATATCTAATAGCAATGTTGAAAATGCTGAAGCAGAATTAAAATCTGTTTTATCTAAAATAAGAACTTCTTATAGTAGCCTTAATACTTTTTTAACAGATAAGACTTGCACGTATGAATTTTCTCCAAAAATAGATATTCCTTCTGTAAGGAAGAATACGATAGGTTGGCAGGATTTTTCGGATTCTGCAACATCTGAAGCAAGCCCAATTGTTCAATCTAATGTAAATGGAGGTGAAGTTTTGTTGACAAACAACAATAATGGAACTCTTACAGATGGCAACACAACAGTTAACGCAGAGACAACTGTTGAAGGGTTAAACGATATGTGGGACACTACTAGCAACACGTTAGTTTTTAAAGATACAGGAATAGAAAAAAACGATGTTATTTTATTAAGGGTTCATTTAAACGTTAGTGCATCTATAATAGATGAAGATTTTGACGTTAAGCTGGATTTTTATGATGATGTAAACGCAGGAGGCAACAGGGTGTTTGGTTTTCAAAAGCAATTGCATAACGAAACTTTAAGTGCTGGCGTGTTTAGAGAGAAAATGGCAGATATGAAATTCTTTATAGGAGAGAGTATATTAAATGGTAGTGCCACAATAAGTTTAGTTGGTACAAAATCTTTTGAAACAACTGTTATAGGTTGGAACTTAACAATATTAAAAATAGCTAGATAATGTCAATAAAAATAATAAAAGACCCTTCAAACACTAATGCCAAAATAGAAGGCATAGACGTAAAACCCTTACCGCTAAACGCTTACACTTGTGGTGTTGATATTTCTAGCGGAGGTATAACAATATTTAATCCTAACGCACCTACGGACGAAGGCACTCCAACAAAAATAATGGACAGAGTTCCTTATACTGATTTTTTAAAATCAGATGGCAGCGTACCTGTAAGTGCTGAGGATTTAAAAGCAGATATAGACTTGCAATTAACGCAACCTGCTAGGTCTGACAATGCAGAGTACAGAGGGTTATGGAATCCAAGTACAAACACTCCTGATTTATCTATATTAGACCCTGCTCCAGAGGTTGGAGATTTCTTTAAAGTTAGTCAATCAGGAACACATAATAGTATTGACTACGAAATAAATGATGAGATACAATACAACGGGACTACTTGGGACAGGATACCAGCTTCTGACCCTTGGGAATATGTAGCAGTTGACAACTCTTATGATGTAACTATATTAGATAACAGAAAATTTGTTGACTATACTCTTACGAGTAATAAAGACATAACCTTACCTGCGTTAACACCTGCTGATGCGGGTTGGATGTGTACTATTGTTAATAGTTCTACATTTAGAATGAGAGTTATGGGAACTACATCTGGCGAAAGGCAACTTAGACGAGGAGGTTCGATTCAGCTTTTATTTAACGGCAGTGGATTTGTTGCTTTAGGCTACGCTAGGTCAGGTTCTATATTATCTGTTTCAGACTTTCAAAACGCAGCAGTAAATCATAGCAATACAATATATACTGACGCTGAAACGATTGCATTTACAGAGGATATGGACGGCTCTGCATTATTCCCATACATAAACCCACAAGACGCTGTTGACAATGCAAATGATGGAGACACAATCAATTTAAGAGGTACATACACAGATTTAAAAATTGTTTTGCCAACTGATAAAAGTTTAAATTTTTACTCAGAAGTTGGTCAAACTAAATTCTCTTTTTCTACATTTGACGTAACAAACGACACTTTTATAAAGCAAGACCAATCTAATTGTTTTAAAAAGTTTAGATTTGAAAATATTGATTTTGAAAACGCATATGGCTACGCAATAGACATAGAGTCAGCTTTAGACGTTGAGGTTGTAAACTGTAATTTATCTGACAATGGTTGGAATAAAAATTATGGAGACAAGTTAGCTTTCATAAGACATTACACTCACACACAATCAAATCTTCAATCTTTTTACGCAGATAACAGTGAAGTGGGTACAGGTGGTGCTATTAGAATTAAAAACACACCTGTCATAAGCATTTCTCAAGGGGATGTGTCTTACAACAAAGAATCAATTGTATTAGAAAATTGTGGTATTGGTGGAAGCGTTTTCTTATCAAGAAAGCAGGTTGTAAATAATTTGCACGGAGTTAAGATTACTAATTGCGAAAACGTAACAGGTTACAACATGGCTTACGTTGGCAATGCTAGTAACGGATTAGAAGTTACTGGTGGTATTGAAAACAGATTTGCTTTAAGTGTATTCCAAAATAACTGGGGTTCAGATGTTGTTACAGACGGTGTTTCGAATACAAAGTTTAGAGACAATGACTTAACAAACTCTAATCAATCAGCCTACAATGTAGACGGTACAGAATCTAATGATTCAGCTTTTTTAATTAAAGGTATAATTGCTAGACCAGAAAGAACTTTCTTGTTAGAGATATTAGATACTCAAATACATAGTACAGACAATAACACTAAGGGAAGTTCTTACAAAGGTGTTGAGTTTGATAGTTCTTTATCTAGTTTAGGTTCTGGAAATAATGTTATTAACATTGATGATGTTGGACTTATAGGTTTTCACGACCAGATACATTTAGGGAATGTTGACGCTGCTAACATTAAAATTACTAGAGGTGATTGTAGACATCAAAACTATACAGGGAGTTCTATTGTTCAGCCTTCAAATGGTTCATTTTACGAGTTGCCTTACTCCAATCATGTAACAAGAGTTAATTTCCCAGATTTCAGTTTAGACGGAAGTGCTACAACTGTTATCATAAAAGATAACTTAACGGGTGTTACAGTAAACTCTTACCCTGTAAATTTAATTCACGTAGATGTTACTACAATGAATTTAATGATGGGAGATAAGATACAGCTTGAAAATATGGATAGAGCTAACATATCTGTAAATGGAAATTTATTAAACTTATCTACTGACCAATCTACAGCTAACACACTTAACTCGATGTTTGAAAGAACAGAAGTAGGTGGTGGAGACATAGACCCTCCAATGCCAACACTTGTAGGAGAGATAGAAACTTTAGCTGTAGGGACTAATTACAACTCTAGCTATATGGAATTAAGTTTGCCAGATGGTGATGGAAACCAAACTTTAATTTCTACTCAAACAGGAGACAATAGAGGTGATGTATGGTCTCAAATACCGCTTGACCAACTTGGAGAGTTTACACAGTTTCAAACAGATTCAGCAGGTGGTGGTAAAAGATTCTATGTAGGTTTTAGTAGAGCTGACCAATTGGCATCTTTAGGAGATGGTAGCGGTAGCGGACATGAAGGCTTACAATGGTCTTTAGCTATTTACGAGGGTTATAATGCACCTTGGACTTTTTACGGAGACCAAGCTAGTTACAGTTATGGTTCTTTCTTTGGAGATAAAGAAGCGTTTAGATTACATTCGGGAATACTTACAAACAAGGTGACTTGGAAAGTTGGTATCAATGAAAATGACGGTAAATTCTATGTTTACTTTTGGTCTATTATAGATTTAGAGTGGAAATATGTTGCCAAAACAAGCTATTCATTAGTAAACGGAGATTATCACGCGGTAGTTAGATTTTACTCTCAAGGCGGTGGTATGTACGGGGATTTCACAAACTACAGATTCCCTGAAACAGACCCTGTATTAACTTGGAATTACATTGAAAGTCCAGACGGAGTGTTTCATTACCCTTTGTTTGCAACTGAAGAGGAAGCTAATTTTGCGGATGTTCAAGAGGGCGGAACAGGAGATGGTTCTAGCCATACACACGTATTCCCTGACGATACTTCAAATACTGTTTGGTATATGCCTGATAGTCTAATGTATCACGGCCAAGGTTCTGCACCAAGTGGAAACACTTTAGGGAGTTTTACTGATATTGTATGGAATGAGATAGCTACTGATGTAGATTCTAACTATGCACCAACACCATTCAGTCCTCAGACTATTTATGTAGATGAGGGAGAAAGTGTTAATTTACAAATAGTACCTGCGGGCGCTCCTTTTACGACTACTATAGGTGGAATACCTGCTTGGACTTTAAACGGTTCAATGTTGCAAGGTACTGCACCAGAGGTAACTGGTGATAATGTTTCTAATCCTAGCGATACTACAACTGTTACTGTTTACAGAACAAATGATTACGGAACATCTCAAGGAACTTTAACTATTGTAATAGCTAACTTAACTCCACCAGTCACAGTGCCAAGTGGTTTTACTTTGACCCACGGAAGTATGGCTGACTCTAATACCTTGGACAACAACTCCGTATTGACATTAGACGATACTTTAGCTTCTGGGAAAAGAATGGTAGTTAGTAAATCTTGGATAGAGGCAAATGTGCTACCAAACATTACGGGAGCTTTAGAAAAGGGCTATATTGGTGTTCCTTCTCCAAGTGCTAACTGGGGTAATAACCCAGATTTACACATAGACTTTGATGCTGTTATGCGTTGGGAAGGTCACAGTTCTAATGCTCACAAGAGTACATTAGCTGATGGTAGTGATGTAACCGCTAGAAGTGAAAACCAAGTAGGTTCTGCCACTAATGCTTATTACAATTACGCTATACAGTGGGATGGAACAGATTTAGTTGTAATGGCTGATACAGATGTATCTAAGCTAAACAACACGCACGACTATACGCAAATGCAAAGATATTCTGCTTATGAAAATTATACAGAGCAGTCAGGAGCATTACCTCTAGTCTTTGCTACTAAATCAGGCGGTCAGATGGGTGTTACTATGACAGGGATAAACTTTATTGATATACCTGCTGCTCCTGCAACCATTATAACATCTTGGACTAAAGCATTAGATTTTAGTGGTTCTAACGAGCATTTAAAACAAGTAAATTC
>TARA_R110002012_G_scaffold278730_1_pt1 | contig 13061 bp, 5 predicted proteins | sample TARA_R110002012 | Tara Oceans TARA_R110002012 (sample SAMEA4396515) | marine metagenome | biome: Westerlies Biome; feature: [DCM] deep chlorophyll maximum layer (ENVO:01000326); material: water (ENVO:00002006), including particulate matter (ENVO:01000060) such as... | depth 40 m
CCATATTTACTTAAAACAAAAGGTACATTATCAGGATTAAGAGCATTAATTACTTCATATGGAGTTCCTGATACTATATTAAGAATAAACGAATTTGGAGGTAAAGATAGAGATAATTTCCAAGATTGGGATTATACACAAAATGTATTTAATTATGCTTTAGAATTAGATGGAGAAAATTCTCAAATTACATCTTCATTCTTAACAAATATATCATGGCCTGAATACTCGGCTACAGAAAAAACTCCTAAATCAATACAATGGAGATTTAAAACACCAGGTGTACCAACATCTTCAGCATACTATAATATTTTAGTAGGTGATCAAAACAAATTTTATGTAACTCTAGAATACACAGGTTCAGGAATGGACAGTGGTTCATATTCAGGATCAGTACCATCTCAAAGCAATGCTTATGGTACTTTAAGATTTTACCCTGATGGAAACAATAGTTCAGATGTTACTGCAAGTATAACTTTACCATTCTTTGATGGTGGTTGGTGGTCAGCAATGGCAACAATTGATTATGATCAATTAAATACAGGTTCATTATTTGCTGCAAACAGAATAGGAGATCAAATTGGATTCTCTGGTTCTGATTCAGTAGGTGCTGTTACTCAATATTGGAGATCAGCTACAGAAATGCAAATTCCAAGTGCTAGTGGTTTAGTAGTAGATACAGTTACTTACTTACCATTAACGGGTGCTTTACAAGAAGTAAGATATTGGGATGTGCCATTAAGTGAAAGCTTATTTTATGATTATGTAGTAAACCCATATTCAACACAAGGTAATACAATAAATTCATCTCCAGATACTTTAGTATTTAGAGCAGATTTAGGAACAGAATTAAATACTGGTAGTAGAACTTCCATTCACCCTAAAGTAACAGGATCTTGGGTTCCAACTGCTTCATTTAATGGGTTTGATAGTAGTTTCTACTTATCAGGTTCATTTATACAAAACACAGAAAGTATCTATTTAAATCAAGTACCAGGAGGTATTAAAAATAGAATTACAGATAAAATAAAAATAGACCAAGAAGTATTACCAACAGGTTCTACTTTAAGTCCATACAGATCAATACAACAATCTACTTATCCAAGTGGAAGTAGCCCAAGTATAAATTATTTAGAAGTAGCATTTTCACCTACAGATCAAACTAATGATGATATTATAGCACAAATAGGTGCATTTAATTTAGGTGATTATATAGGTGATCCTAGACAAATTTCAGAATCTAAAACATCTTACCCACAATTAGATGCTTTAAGAGATGATTATTTTAATAAATATATTGACAGTTATGATGTAAATGATTTTATTAGATTAATTAAATTCTTTGATAATTCATTATTTAAAATGATAGAAGATTTTACACCTGCTAGAACAACGTTAAGTTCAGGTGTAGTAATTAAACAGAATTTATTAGAAAGAAATGTACAATCTCCACCATCAATGTCTTATGGTAATGTAACCTATTCAGGTTCAGTTAAGTCATTTGCTAGAGATTATCAAGTACCAAATTCAAGCAGTTCATACCCACAAGATTCAATTATTAGTGGATCTTCTATTCAAGTATTTAGAGGTGGAACTGGTGGTGTATTTGAACCATATAATAGTATATATGCAGCACCTATAAGTGCTTCAAGTGAAACAACTTGTTTATTAGGTTATTTCTTTACATCCTCAACAGATTTATTAGAACCACAAAACACTCCAGGTGAGACAGTATTTAATACTAATATAGGTAATTCAAATAATACAATGAGTATTAATGTTGAAGGAACTACAGGACAAAACTATACTGATTTTTTAAGTTTAGTACATACAGCATCTATAGAAGGAGAAGTATTTGTTACCGTTTCTTCTGCATCACTTAGTATTACACATCAAATAGATAAAACATTATATTTTGATGGTTATGGTACTGATGATTATGGTATAGCCCCTTATGGTGATTATAATAATATGTTTGAATTTTATTTAACCGTATCAGATAATTCACAGGGTTTAAATAATCCATTTACAAGTTTAGATGAAATAGATATATGTTTTACTATAAGCGGAAGACCATATAGTGGTAAAACAGCATCTGAAGTTTCAGCATCAGCATTATGGGAACAATACCCAGATTTTCAACAATCATGGGAAGAAAAATTTGTACCAGGTTTAGGTATAACACCTATATATGAACAAAATAAAACAGGATCAAATCAAGTACCTCCAGTTAGAGTAGAAAGAATTGATCAAAGAGAATTTTATAATGGTGAATTTGGTAGCCCAATACCAGTAGGAATGAATGAAATATGTGATGCATTTTTTGGGCAAGATTCTATTATAGATTATTTCTTTAGAATACAATGGTTTACAGCGGATAATTTTGCTGAAGATAGTTTCTTAAGTCCAAATATTTTACCTTTAGCAGGTAACGTTTGGATGTGGACAGATGTTTCAGGTAGTTCAACTACAGGGTTAGCAGAGGGGGAACCATTAACTATTTCACAACAACCATATTCAACATACCCTACCGCAGTAGCTAATTCACAAGGTTCACCCCCTATAACAGCTAGTTTAACTCCTACTTCTACATCAGGAACAGGTACAGGACTTGTTTTAGGTATAACACAAAGTTTTATAGGAGCAGGACCATTAGTTGGAATAGAAGTTTATATAGAATCAACTGGATCAGGATATGTAGGAGGAGATACAGTATCATATACACAATTATCACTAGATACAGCAGGGTTTATAAAACCAGTTCTTGATCAACCATTAGTAGTTGATATACAATCAGGTGATATTAGAACAATTACATCTTCAACATCAAACAAAGTAAAATACATGAAAATGTCTAATGTTGATGTAAACGGTGTTTCAATTGTTCCATTTATAACAGATTCAGACTATGTAACATTTAATTTAACTGGTGCATCTGATTATTTAGGTAATTTAATTCAAGGATTTCAAACATGGTTCATTTCAAATGTATCAGTACAAGATGATAATAACCCAAGTACAGAAAACGCTACATTAATAATTGTAAATCAAGCACCATCATCAGATGCTGTTAATTCATATGATAGTGCATTTTATGATTTATCTTTTAGTGCAAGTGGAGTTTATTCATATTATTCTACTGCCTCAGGAGAGGATCCAAATGTAATACCTAGTATAGGAGTTACTCAATCAGTAGCACAAGGATATTTCCCTCCAGTACCAACATTCCCAACTGAATCATTTTTTAGAGGATGGGATAAAGCAAATTATTTTGAAGGAAATTCTGATGGAACAGTTTATAGAGTATCCTCAGGTAGTGGATATAATAGTGATATATTAGGTAACTTTAATACAGGATCAACAGAATTTGATGCTGATTCTATCCATTCAGGAGGTACTAGTACATCCCCATGGTTTATGAATACAGCTGCTAGTACACTTCAGATATTAAGTGCATCCTCATTAGTAGGTAATTTAGGAGCTAAAGATTTACAATTGTATACAGGTTCAATTACAGCGTCTGCTGTACCAATTGGCCCTGCATTTACAACATTAACAACACCAACTCCTGTAGTATCCGATTCACCTGTTTTCCCATTAGTTTTAAATAACAATAATACTAATAATGCATTTACTTTAAGTTGTGGAATTGGTTTAAATGCATTTTCACAAGTTAATTACTCCCCAGGAATAATAACACTTACATTTGCAGATCAAACAGCAACTTGGTTTGCAATAGTAAATTATGCAGATGGTGCTGGGTGGGTTACTTTAAGTTCTTATTTTGGAACAGGAACTTCAACGATTCAAGTTACGGTTGCTAATGATCCAAATTTAGCATTAGGATCTTTTCCATTATCATCCAGAAGTGCTAATGTTACGATTATAACAGTAGCACAATCAAGTCAAACTCCTGTTTGTACGATTCAACAACAAGTATATAGTAATACAGGATATAATCCATAGAAAAAAATTAGGAATATTAAAAATATTTTATTACATTATTTATAACATATGCCAACAATACAATATTACTTAAAAGAGGATAACAATCAAATTCTTGTTTCTGGTTCAACAACTAGAGATGGGATGAATGCTCTTTTAACGTCAAGTAAAAATAATGCTGCGGTATTTGATCCTAATTTAACATCTAAAATTTCTACTTTAGGGATGAACACAAGTTATGTAGTTCAAAACCAACAACTTTCAGATACAATAATTCCTATTGCTGATAATCAAGAATTATGGGTATATAGAGGATATAATACAGATGGTGGAGATGGTTTAACTTATAGATATAACCCCCATGCTCATAGAGGATATAAAGCATATATTTTAACCGAAACAGGTTCTGGTATACCAGGTTATCCATATGCACCTACAGGAAGTTCTTTAAATATAACTGCTTTAGGCACAGGACCAGGATTTGATATTCCAGGAAAATATGTAGAAGGTAGATTAGATATTATAGGTAACATATCAGGATTATCCCCATTAGCAAGTAGTGGTTCATTTATTATATATGATGATACAAGAGATGTACACCCATTTATATGGACTCAATATACAACTTTAGGAAACCCACCAGCAGTAGGAGCAGGGGTTTCTATATACAAACAAAATTTAGATGCTAATTTTACAGGATTTAGTTATAGTACAAATACTAATCCAAATTCAATTACTTCTGGGCAATTAATGTTTAATAATACAAGTCCAGCATCAGCTAATTCAATATATTTTTATACAACATCAGCAACCGGGCAAATTTTTGGCCCCTTAATTTCAGTTATAGCAGATGGTTTAATACCAGGTACTATTAGAATACAACCAGATCCAGCAGTATCAGATGATTTTATTGATTATACAATACAAAGTGTTTCTACACAAGGTAGTTATTATACTATAGGAGTAACGGGAGCTACTCCAAGTTCTGGATTTTCAGGATTTACAAATGGGGAGTCTGTACAAATGGATTTAAATAATTACCCACAAAGGCAAACTGATCTTGAACAGCAACAAAGTTATGTACTTAATTTGGTTCCACAAGTAAATGATACCGTTACTTTTTCTACAGGTAGCTATTCATATACCAGTAGTGCATTTACACAAGTCGATAATAACAATAATCCAGCTTCAGGTTCAACAATGTTTGGGCTATATGCTGATTATGATATTTATGCTGCTTATAGATTTGAATATATAGGACCTGCAGCACAATCAGATATTACAGTAGATTTTATTGGGGATGGTGGTTCACAAGACGCGAGATTTATAACATTATCACCAAATAGTGCTTCTATAATTACAGCATTAGTTGGTAGCCCAACTTCCTCTGATACATTACCAAATAATACTACTAGATTAAATACGGGTGAATATATAGGAACTAGATTTAGTTCAGAAATTACAAATCCTTCTAGACCAGGTGTAGCACCAAACGATATTTTTTCTACAAGGTGGGAAGATACATACATTTCATTTTCATCATCATTATCATCTTCTTTAGATGGTTTATATGTATTTAACCAAATACCACAAAATGATATTCAAGTAACTGCTTCTGTATTATTAGCGCCTTGGACAGGTAGTGATTCCGGTTCAAAATATGGTGTTGATGATTATGCAAGTGCAGAGTATGGTGAAGGAGAAACAGGAGAAGGACCAACATGGATGACAGCATCATTAAGAATTTATACAGGTAGTTATCCAACTAGTGTACCAAATACAACAAATGCATTTTTAACAGAATCAATATACGAAAGTGCATTTATTCATACTCAAAGTGCAGGTGTTCCATTTACAATGAGCTTTACAATACCATCAGAATCTATAGCAATTAAAGATTGTTTATCTATGGCATTAGCTGTATCATCAGGGTCTTACACTTCTGCATCAGTAGAAAATTCATTAGTAGTAAGAAATTATAGTTTAGAATTCTTTACACCTACCCAAAGTGGACAAGGTGATGGTAGAGTACCTACACTTATAGAAAACGCATTCTCTGGAACATTAGGATTTAGCAATACAGTTGATTGTCAACCTTTATTTAATAATGTTTTTCAGGAAAGAGAAAATAAAAGAATACAATTAGTAGAACAAGTGCCAACGGCCTCAGGGTATGGTGGTTATCAACCATTAAATTTCGAACAAATATTATCTGGTTCTGCTGAAAAATCAACAGTACCAGAATCAAATTATACTCAATTAGCCAGTATTAATAACAAATACCAAGGTAGTAGAACAACAGCTGCAGGTGTAAATACAATTAATGGTTTAGGTGGTATAGATTTATTTACTAGACCTGATGGAACAGAAGGAGGATTTGGTACTTTACCTGTAATTGATTACCAAACAGCATATTTTGCTTATTGTGATCAGGTAATAGATCCTTATCCATTAGTAAATAACGTAACACAATTTAACTTAAAATATTTAATAAATGATAGTGGTGATGCTTTACAACCTAATTTATCCCCTTATACTGCTTATGATGTTGAAGGAAGTTGGACTGAAAATCAAAATGCTAGAGTAGGTATTAACCAAATATCAGGTTCATCTCAATACGATCAATTAAATGGGATACAACCAGTAAAATTTGTTGCTAAAGAACCAGTAGCAGTATTATGGTCACAAACAGGTGCTAATACTTTTAGAACAGACCTTCCATTAGCAGGTGCACCAGGTATAGTATCAACATTTACTTCTTCGTTTTTAAGTTATAATATGACAGTTCAAGGTAGAAATTATTCTGCAAATAACCAAAATGATAAAGTAGTCCCAGAATACAATGTTTTAGATCAATCAGCAACAGCAGGTTTATTTACATTCTCTACATCATCAAGATATGGGTTTATATCCTCAGCTGATCCAAGTGAAGCTTCATCATCAGTTGTTTCTATAGAATCAACAGCTCCAAATGGAAATGGAGGAACAGGAGCGGGTGCAAACGTAGTAGCACAATATGCTAATACTGGAGAACTATATTTTAATCAAGATTATTTTGCTTCAGCTAGTAGTGGAGCTACACCCCCAGGATTTACTTACTTAAGTGGTAATCAATTATCAGATGTTTATGAAATTTCAGCATTAATGGAATTTCCATCTACAATGCCTAAATTTTATAAAACAGATAATGGTGGTTGGAATGATAGTTCTGATTATAATAAAACAAATATTGGAGAAATATATGTAAAATGTCAATATACTGATGTTTCAGGTACTAGTGATTCAGGATGGGTTAATGCACCAATTACTATGATTGAAGATCCTATATTAAGAGGTTATTTTGGTAACAACCAAATAATAGATCTTAATTTAATTGATACTATGGGTTCATCAAATGCTGGATTAAAAAATAATAATACACAATGTTGGGTAAAAATTAATCCTACTAGTATTAAAAATGCGTACGCAAGCCAAGGTATTTCACATACAAATGCTGATTATTGTTCATTTATATTTAATATAAAACCTCAAGGAGAAATTAGAGCTAACAGAAGATATAAATTTGTAGCTTATCAATACTATACTCAAGAAAATTTAGAACCAGAAAGAAATTATTGGAACCCTAATACAAAACCTATATATTTAGGTGGTGGAACTCTACCAGCTGCCGCTGGTAATGGACCATATTTAACTGTTAGAGTTGAAAGTGAACAAGGAATTTCTAGTAATGTAGATGGTGCTTTAAATGTTCCATATTGGGGATTCTCATCATCCGCAGGTAATGAGGTAAGAGATGCTTTAGCTTTAATTTCACCAAATGGTAATGTAAATTATGGTGGAGATTTTTATCAAAAATACCTACCATATACAGCATCAGAAAATTCTCAGTTCCCAGGAGGAATAGAACCAAGAGATACTAATATTCCAGCGTATAACATACCTTGGACAGTAGAAGTAGGGGATGAAATAAAATTTCAAAACACTGAACAACAGGTATATACTGTTTTAGAAGTTACACCTCCAGAAAACACAGTAGATAATAGATTAGTATTAAAATTAGATAGACAAGTACCAGCTTCTATTCAGAAAGATTTCTTTATACTTAGAAGATTTAGATACTCACCTAATACAGTAATATTAAACAGTTTATTCCCTTATGGTGGATTAAAAGTTGATCAAGTAGAAACTGACCAAACTAATACAGATGCTGTAACACAATTTTATGATCAAAATGGAGACCCTGTAGCAAATGGTGATACCGTTTTTACACAATCTATGGCATCAACTAGTTCAGTAACTCCATCTTTTGAATACGTTGAAAGACCTCTATCTAAAAAAGATAATACACCAACGGGTATATTATTTCCAGAGTTCCCAACAGCTTTAATAGAACTCGAACCAGATAAAGTAATAACTCAACTAAGGGACAACAAACTAATAACTTAACATATTTATAACATATATAATAAAACACACAATGGGATATTTAAATAATTCAGTAATGACAATCGACGCAATACTTACTACTAAAGGTAGAGAGTTATTAGCGGCGAATGATGGTTCTTTTAGAATAACACAATTTGCACTAGCAGATGATGAAATCGATTATACACTATATAATGTAAATCATCCATCTGGTTCAGCATTCTACGGTGAAGCTGTAGATGGAATGCCTTTATTAGAAGCATTTCCAGAAGAATCCCAAATTATGAAATACAAGTTAGTAACACTACCAAGAGGAACTGCAAAGTTACCTATCTTAAATGTAGGATACAACGCAGTAACATTACAACAAGGAGCTACTTTAGCAATTACACCTCAAACATTAAATTACTTAGGTAACGATCAAGTATTTGAAACAGCAGGATATAGTTGTACTGTATCAGATATTAGATTGTTAAATCAATTTGAAGCAACGGGTATTAATACAGTAGCTGCTAGTACATCTAATTTAACATCAACACAAACAATTGGAACTAACGTATCATCTACTATTACAGGTACTCAATTTACATTGAGAGCTACAACAGTAAATACATTATTCGGGTCTAATTCAACTCTTGTAAGTACATTGACGTTCAATGGATTAGATAGTGGAGCTAGAATTACTATTCCAATTACAATAACTAAGTCAACAACATAAAAATAAACATATGTCATTTAATAGATTAGAAGCAGATGATTTTGTAGTAAGTGCACAGGCACAAACTCAAACTTGCTGGACAAATAATTTACCTGTATTAACAAGTTTCTTTACACAATCAAATCAGATTTCAACAGAAACAGGTAAATATTATGTAACAGTATTTGATCAAAACCCAACAGGAAGTGCAGCTGCAGCACAATTTGAAATTGCTTATGGTAATTCAACTGGTGGTGGGGCATTAGCCTTTAACCAAAACGCAGCTCCAGGTGTATCTCCAGCTTCAACAATCTATGGTCAATATAGAACATTAGTATTAGAAGATGAAAATTCAGATTTTGTATTTGGTGGTGTAACAGGAAGTTCTATTTATGCTTTAAGTATAGAAAGATCAGCTTATAAACAAGCATTATTCCCAGGATCTTTGAACTTAACATTAAGTAGTTCAATTGGAGCCGGTAATACAACATTAAAATTAACTGATGATTCAAATATGGTTAATGTACCAACTTATTATGGTACAATGAGAGCATATCAAGTAATTAGTGGATCAGATGGTTATTCATATAATTCAGGTTCAGGTGGATCAGGATACACTGTAAGTAGTGGATCATATGGTTTATTCTTACCAGATATTGGTACTGTATTATTAAATGGAGATGCTTTAGATTTAAACTCAGCTGAAGGGTTAAATTTAGGAACTATTACTACAAGTAATACAAATGGAGATAATCCATTAAGATTATTAGGTACTGTACAATCAGGTTCTAATTTTGGATTAAATTCAGAAGAAACAATTACTTCAGATTTTGTATTTATTAGAGCAAGAAACTCAGAATTTAACTATTCAGAAAACCCATCATATATTTCAGGATCAACTGGTGAAGTTATTTACGATTATTTTATTAATAACCCACAAACATATATCACAACAGTAGGAATGTATAATGATAGTAACGAATTAATTGCAGTAGCAAAATTATCAAAACCTTTAAATAAGGACTTTACAAAAGAAGCACTTATTAGAGTTAAATTAGATTTCTAAGAATGGATGGCGGCATACAAAACACTAAATTCACAAGATATAATAATATCTCCACTAGAAGTAAGTAAAGGATTCTCCTTTGAGGGTAATGCTTTAACTGCGTCTAATGTAGCTATAGATAGATATATAGGTAATAAGTTTGCCCTTCAAGATTCTACAGGTTATATAACAGAATACTCACAATCAGCTATATATTTTCAAACACAACAACTATACTACTCTAATTTTATATCTAGTAGTAATGGTAATGTTCAAAAAGCAAATATACTAAAAATAAATGTTGATGGTACTACTACAGGTAAAATAGCATCAAATGCTTTTGAAAATTTTGTTCCAACAGATTTATTACCACAACGTTTTTGGCTTACAAGTTCATATTCAGCAGCTTCATTAACAGGAGATGGATATGGTACAGTAGAATATGGTGATACCGTTTATGGTATTTCAATATTTGAACCAAAAATTTCTACAATGTCTATTCCTAGAGCATTATATGGAGATTATATTATTCCAAAATCATTAAGAATTACAACTGATAGTGGTAGTTATTTTGATGATGGAGAAGGTAGATTACAAATGTCTACTCCAAGTTCTAGTGTTCAAGATAGTATTACAGTAGGTAATATTATTTACGAACATGGTATAGTTATATTTACAGGAGGTACAAGACAAGAAGGAACAGGATTAACTGGATCTTATGGTGATGCTGAGTATGGATCTGGTTTTTATGGCGGTAGAACTGTTGGTAACAATGATTCTTTAAACTTCGCAGAAACAACTAACATTACTTGTTCATTTTCATCTTCTTTTACTATTTATGAGACGCAATATAAATGCACAATAGGAGAAAGTGAATTTAATTATACACTAAATCCAACAATGATAAACTCGGGTTCTAATATAGGAGCAATGCGTTCTTTTGCTACAGCATCATATTTTGATCCCTATGTTACAACAGTAGGTTTATATAATAATAATCAGGAATTATTAGCTGTAGGAAAAATGGCACAGCCTTTACCAACATCTAAAACAACTGATACAACAATTTTAGTAAACATTGACAGACAATAAAACTTTATATATTTATAATAAAATATTCCAAACACCATGGCAAATCAATTATCAAACACAGGTATAGTAACCGGACAAACAGTAGAAGCCTTACAGGTTTCTCAGTCTGTAGACGCGTTCACAGGAGCGAAAGACTACGACATTACCATTTCGGGTTCACTTACATTAACAGGATCTTTACTTCAAACAGGATCTGTATTTTTTAAACAATTAGTAAACGTCCCAGCAACAGCGAGTAACCAATTAGGTGCTGTAATGATTGACGTAGACGGTAGACTATATTCTGGTTCATCTTCAGTAGGAGCTCAAGGAGCTGCTGGTGAAAAAGGTGAAGACGGTTCTGCAGGTGCTCAAGGTACATCAGCTACCGGAACACAAGGTGCTGAAGGTGCTCAAGGAGCTGTAGGTAATACAGGTACTGGTGGTGCTCAAGGTACTACAGGTGAAAAAGGAGCTGAAGGAACACAAGGAGCAAATGGTGTAAAAGGTGATATTGGTGAAAAAGGTGGAAATGGAGAAAAAGGTGTAGATGGTGCTGCAGGTGCTCAAGGTACAGCAGGAGAAAAAGGTAATGCAGGTAACGATGGTTCAGAAGGTGCTCAAGGAAGTGCTGGTGAAAAAGGTGAAGATGGTGCAGGTGGTGCTCAAGGTATAACAGGTACTCAAGGTACAGATGGTGTTCAAGGTACAGATGGTACTAAAGGTGAAACAGGAGCAGGAGCACAAGGTACAGAGGGTGCTAAAGGACAAAAAGGAGAACAAGGTGCTCAAGGAACAGATGGTGATATAGGTGTTCAAGGTACAACAGGTATACAAGGTACTACAGGTTTAAAAGGTGAACAAGGAGAAAAAGGTGAAATAGGCCAAAAAGGTGAAGTTGGAGTTCAAGGTACAACAGGATTACAAGGTATAACTGGTGAAAAAGGTGTAGATGGTACTAATGGTGCTCAAGGTACTACAGGTAATGAGGGTGCACAAGGTGCAACAGGAGCAGGAGAAAAAGGTGATTTAGGTGCTCAAGGAGTAGATGGAGCACAAGGAACAGTAGGTGAAAAAGGTGCAGATGGTGCTCAAGGTACTACAGGTAATGATGGTGCTCAAGGTGTTCAAGGTATAACAGGAATAGGTACACAAGGTGGCGAAGGTGAAAAAGGTGCTGAAGGTTCAGGTGGTGGATCAGGTGATGTATATAACCCACAAACAAGATTTAGAATGTCTTTCAGTGGAACTCACCAACTATATGCTACTTGCACAAGTAATATGTTTGCAACATCAGGTTGGACAAGATCAGGTACACAACTAACAATAACACATTCTGCTCACGGATTATCAGCTAATGATAATGTAGTAGTAAGAAATGCTAACGAAGATTATAAAACAACAGGAGTAATTGGTCTCCAAGCGAATGAGTTTACTGTATCTTGTGATAATGTAGGAGCTACAAGTGGAACAGGTGCAGTATATGGAGTATTATTTTACGCAACAGTAACAGAAAATTCAGGTGATGTTACAGCAATAACAATACCATCACCAGGAGGAATAAGTGGTTCTTCTCAATTAAACTCTATTAGTTTATATGCTAATAACCAAGAAAGTGGTTTAGCATTAACTTTACCAGCAGGATTTCAATCAGGTGCAGGTGGATATACTGATAAAGAAGATATTAATATAGTATCAATTGATGCAAAAGCATTTAGTGGAACCGGAGTTTCAGGTGCATTAACACCCACAGCAACTTACAATTTAGGTGCTAATTTTAACAGAATAGACATAAGTAATATTGATAACTTTACACCAGTAAACTTATCAGTAAGGTTTTAATTAAAAGATTAATTAAAAAAAAAATAAAATAAATGG
>TARA_R110002012_G_scaffold208038_4_pt1 | contig 13046 bp, 15 predicted proteins | sample TARA_R110002012 | Tara Oceans TARA_R110002012 (sample SAMEA4396515) | marine metagenome | biome: Westerlies Biome; feature: [DCM] deep chlorophyll maximum layer (ENVO:01000326); material: water (ENVO:00002006), including particulate matter (ENVO:01000060) such as... | depth 40 m
TCCAACTTAGAGGCCGACTCTGGCTTGGATCTCTTTGAACGGCGGCGCGGATTACTCGTACCCACCGTCCGAGGTCACCGGTTCTACGAAGAGGTTGACCGGATTTTTTCCGGGTTAGATCAGATTGGTCAAGCAATCGATATTTTACGCGATGAAGAGCGTGGGCGCCTGACCATTGGCGTTCTACCGGCATTGTCGGGGCGCTTCATTTCAACCACAATCCGCAGCTTTTCCGATGAACAGCCTGATGTTTTTATCTCACTTCACGCAAGGTCATCCCAATTTTTAATAGATTGGATGCGCACTGGTAAAGTCGATGTCTGTATCGTCACCGGGCGTGTGGACGACCCACACATTCAGGCGGAATCAATACTGAAAATGCCGATCGTCTGCTTAATGCCGCAGGATCATCCCTTGGCGCATCGAGAACAGTTAACCGTGGCAGACCTAGAGGGTATCCCGCTTGTTGCATTTATGGACAGCAGCTACGCCCGCCATCAAATGGAACGTATTTTTGAAGCAGCGAATTTTCGCCCTCGTATCGTGACAGAGGCGACAACATCTCAAAATGTATGTGAATTGGTAGCGGCCGGAATGGGTGTTGCATTGGTGCATCCAGCCTATGCCGAAACGGTCGAGGGGCGTGTAGCAGTACGCCCCTTTGTATTGGACAGTTTTCTGGACTTTCAACTATGCCGCCTGCGGCAAGGTCGCAACCGTCGATTGGTTACCGCATTTGTAGACAAAGTGCGGGCGACAGCGCAAACCTTCGCCCGCGACCATGATGCTACCTAGTCAAGTCAGTCATTTCGGTGATGCGGGGTGCAAGGTTCATCTCTCCCACCAGGTCATAGCCATAGTCCACATCCACGCTACGCAACCAAACTTGACGAAGGTTGAACAATGGGACAGAACATACTTCTTCGTGGATTAGCCGCTGGGCTTCGGCCCAATACTCTAGTTGTGCCTCCGGGTCGCTCTCGATGCTAGCCGCATCAATCGCGGCATCCGCTACGTCGCAATGCGAAAAATTTGTGATGGCGGAGGGCGTCCCCACAATAGCGTCAGAATGGTAGAACTGGGTCAAATAGCTGTCAGCAGTAGGGAAGCGTGCAGCGCCGTAAAAAGTCGCACCGCTAAGATCGTTTCGGATCATCTCGTGATAGGTTGGATGGTCCACAACTTGCATATCCAATGTAATACCGGACTTGGACAGCTGAGCTTGGATAACTTCCATGATTGGCAGTTGCGAATTAGTGGTTGAAACTACAGCATTGATCGTTACCCCATTTTCATGCCCAGCCTCAGCCAGAAGCGCTTTTGCCGCATCGGGGTCATAGCCGTACTCTCCCGCACTACAATCCTCACCTAGATAGCCTGAGGGTACCACCGAACAGCCTTTGGGACCCACGTCGGGGCCCACGAAGCTAACAATCTCATCTACATTAATAGCATGAGCAACGGCTTGTCGTACCCGCTTATCATCAAGCGGCGGCATCTTAGTATTGAGGTGCAACGTTCGAAACTCAGCTGGCCAGAAGACATCGACCTTTGCGCTCTCCTCGCGCTCCCACCGCTTGATCCAGCGCTGTTCCCGTTTGCCGTAGATTAGGTCCAGCTCACCCGAGGCAAAGGCCAATTCGCGGCTCGCGTCAGCTTGAATCAGTCGATACTCGATTTCATCGATTTTTGGTGCGCCACGAAAGTAATCCTCATTAGCGACAAAAACGACTTTCTGCTGTGAATCATAGCGTTCAAACTCAAACGGACCGGTGCCTACAGGCTGCTTTCCGAAATCTGCAGGGTTCTCTTCTGCTGCAGCTTTGCTGATAATTTGCCCCCCATGGTAGTTAGAGAGAAGCCCTAGGAATCCCGGCACAGGGTGAGCAAGGACAATGCGAACGGTATGCTCATCAACCGCTTCAATAGTCTCGAAAGCAGTATACTCAGCCGCAAAGCTAGACTGTTCTGAATCTTGGGCCCGTTTCAGAGAATAGACAACGTCGGCAGCGGTCAGCACGCCCCAGTCGCCGTGAAACGTTACGCCTTGCTTCAGAGTAAATACCCACTCCAAACCATCTTCGGAGACGGCCCAACTTTCTGCAAGGTCCGGTTCAAGCTTGCTCGGATCAGCACTGCCTGGTGGAAATCGGACAAGACCATTGAACATCCAGCTCATTGGGCCCTTCTCAGCTGTTGCAGACGCGCGATGAGGGTCCAGTGTTTTGATCTCTGGTGCGTTGATGCCGACCCGTAAAACCTTATTTTGCGCCAATGCTGGATTGGCCCAAGCTAGGCTGGACAGCAATGTCGCGGACAGTGCCGCTACTTTGGTAACTTGTCTCATTTTATTCCCCGCTGATTTTTGTCTGCCGCCATCAGGCAAGGTCACCACCTATTTTGTCAAATAAGGAAACCTAGACCCGGTATTCTTTTAGGTTATGCATCCTAAACTAAAATACCGCTTCAGGGTAAATCCAGTATCTCGCACTGCGTACCCGCTTAACACTATTGCTAATTCTGTTAAGTGCGCGGCATCCGCCGTTGGCGGACTGGCAGGGCACGGGGCATGTTTACGCTTCTCAGTTTAACAGTTCTCGGCCATACTGTTAAAGATTATGAAATGAGTTTCAGTTGATTACCCTTTACCTGAATCTCGAACATTGAGCCCCCCTTCACGAGGGGGACCTGTTTTTCTATCGTCCCCCAGATGACCATGAGCCGCTCCATTTTCTTAAGAATAGGGGCCCTCTGAAGCCCAGGCGCGAAGAAGAAACCGATATGTTTGGAATTCCGAAAGACCCGCTGTTCTGCTTTGTTCTTCGTAATTCTGCGGTCAGCCGATATGATGACCCAGCTGCCTTCGCGGTTCAGAGCGGTCAGCCAGTCGATATCTTGAACTTTCGGCCCGAACCTCTCTCGGAGGTGAACGACCTCGTGTTGTCCGATGAATAGGGCCGCGAGGGCGCGAGCCATCGGAGGGGGGAGATTCTCATCCACCATTACCCTCAAGCGGCCGCGAGCTCCCCATGATACCTAACTGCATCTACTACTACTGTTCGATCTACTTCGTAGAGTGCTGCGACCCGCGCCACCGAGCCCTCAGCTTGAACTGCTTCTGCAAGTACGATGGTGGGTACCCCGAAGTCAGAGGAAATCGGCTGACCGAATGATCGTGTTGGGTCGATAACGATGCTTTCCTTTCCACGATAGGGCCGCCAGCGGGTTACCAGATCGTCTTCCAAATCGAGATCCTTGAAGGTGCGTTCGATTACGCCGTTGAACACGTACTGGCGTCGCTTCAAGTCGATCAGAACTGGATCATTTAGGTGATCGGCTCCTTGGAGGAAGATGCGCCGACCGTCCGTTCGGAACCTTCCAGAAGAGAAGGGTCGGTCGGATTCAATACACTCTCGAGCGGCATCCAAACAGGATCGGATGGTTTGAATTGACAGACCCAGCTCAGTGAAGGCGATGATGAACCTCAGCTCAATCAGATCGCGGAAGCTGAGTTCAACGCTGTCTTCCAACGATAGATCCGGTTGCCAGAGGGAGGCTGAATGGGTCTTTTCGCCGTTCCGGCGATAGTCGTACCCCTCCACCCACCGCCGGATGGTCCGGGGGCTGGATCTCAGAAGCTTTGCCGCTTCGCTGATCGTATAGAGACCAACACCGACAAACTCAGTCTGGGGGTTCACTGCATTCATGATCTCCTGTCTACCCTTTCCGCAAAACAAAACAACCGGGTCTGCGCAGCTCCGTCAGTCATATCACCCTCCGGACTGTTTTCGCGCTGACTTTGAATAGGTCCGCGATTTCGGGGATGGGCCGCCGCTCCTCATCTCTCATACGTTTCACCTCGGCCTTTTGGGCCGTCGATAGGGCAGGTGGTCTACCCCCGACCCGGCCCCGTTTCCTGGCCGCCTCCAGCCCCTCCTTCGTACGCTCGACGATCCGCTCGCGTTCGAACTGGGCGATTGATGCGAAAACGTGAAACACCAGCCGCCCTGCGGGGCTGGTCGTGTCGATGTCCTCCCCCAAGGACCGAAACCCGGCGCCGCGCGCTTGGATCAGGTCGACGATCTCCAAGAGGTCTTTCAGACTCCTCGCAAGGCGGTCGTACTTCGTGACGACAACCACGTCTCCGGACCGGAGCTCCGACAGTAGACGATCTAACTCGGGTCGAACCCGGGCGGAACCGGTGATCGTGTCTGCGAAAATCCGCTCTGCACCGGCAGCGGCGAGAGCGTCCCGCTGGCCGTCGAGGTTTTGATCCCGGGTCGAAACCCGCGCGTATCCCAAAATCATAGGCCGAAACCCTCCCAAAACTAACACGGTTTAGTCATGGGTTTTTGTCCCAGTCAACCTATTGAAATCTTGCGGGGCCGGGCAAGAGGACAAAAACGACCGTTTTTGTACTAGCTCATGCTCATAGAATTACGTTGACTATCTGTATTTCACGAATTACATGAACATCACGAACATTATGAATATAACGCAATGCACAAAAAGGACTCAGCTGTGACCAAGCTCGCCCAATCTTTTAAACAAGTCACCAAAAACATCGAAAATTACTCAGCTTTCATCGAGGGATCGCCAGACATTAAAGACCGATTAGCCATGAACCGCGCATGGTATGCACACAGAGTTGGGGGGCAATGGCGCTTTGGCAGCTCCAAAATCATCGGGTATGCAGACTTGACCCCAGAAGCCTATCTCACCGAAGACCATGATGGACGACAAACTGAAGCGACACTTCAGAAGTGGTTCATCGAGGTAGGACCTGAGCACTCCTTGTATGATGAACTCTGGGAAAGCCTATCTGAATTCTTGGCCGGTTACGGCAAAAACCCATCAAAGCTTGCGCGGATCAATGTTCCGCTTTCAGAAGTCCAGGTTGAGAACGATGGAAATACCGATGCTTTGTGCAACCTTGTCATCGAAGTCGCCAAAGGGCTGGACTCAGAGAGGATAAAGAGTATCAGAAATCGCCTAAAAGCCTTAATTTAAAGAATAAATATTTAACGGATCCAGAGCATCTCGTTATGCCTACAGGAAGTGTCTTAATGTATAAATATCAGAAGAGCCTTGAGATCATTGCAGCTTGTGATGACGAAATTAAACTCCGAAATTGGATTGATAACGCGAACCGGGAGGGCGTCGGCGAAGTTGAAAGCGCTGCCCGAAGACGTCTGATTGCGGTTCGAGCAAGTAGAGACATCTACGACCCCGACGATCCAATTGTCGCGGATTTCTGGCGGAGCATAACTGCCCTGGAGCATGAACTTAGTGAAGAGCGTGGCAAGACCATCAGGCTGAACAGAACCCGTCAGAAGATCTCCAGGGTCGGTGTGGAGAAGACCTTGGCAGATTTGGCTTTAAAACCAAGCCGTCCGAGGGCTACCATCTTCTTCGCGTAAGAAACATGCTCGACCTGAGTGCTGAAGCGGTCATTCTGCGCTTTCCTGAAAAATTTGAACAGAGTATCTTAGACGCAGCCCAACAGCGCTTGGCTTCAGAGTAGATAACTTAAAACTCTTGGCCACCTCCTGACGCCAAGATTTTCAATCACACTTTGGCTGAGTAGGTTGGCGGCACAACCATGAGCTACTCCCCATTTATTGGACAGGTTCTGGCGTAAATTAAGCTACTCTTTGCACCTGCTGATCGGGGTTGGTTATTTCATTTCGCTGCCAGTAGATCACAGCGGGTGGTTTGCCGCCAAGGGCGGAATGTGGGCGTTTGTGATTGTAGAATTCGATCCACTTCCTGACGCCTGCCTTAGCATCTGATCCGGTTTCCCATGCATGCAGGTAGACGCATTCATACTTTAGCGACCGCCACAGCCGCTCGACAAAGATGTTGTCGAGGAACCGGCCCTTGCCATCCATCGAGATACGCACACTGGATCGACGCAGTCGGTCGGTCCAGACAAAGGACGTGAACTGGCTGCCCTGGTCGGTGTTCATAATCTCTGGTGGGCCGAACTTGTGGATGGCCTCATTCAAGGCATCAACGCAAAACTCGGCTTCCAATGTGTTCGAGATACGCCACGCCAGCACCTTGCGCGTGTGCCAGTCCATGATGGCAACCAGATACAGGAAGCCGCGTCGCATCGGTAAATATGTGATGTCAGCGCACCAAACCTGATTGGGCCGATCCACACGCAGCCCGCGCAACAGGTAGGGGTAGATCTTATGCCCCTTCGCAGCTTTGCTCGTGTTTGGCTTTTGGTAGATCGGCATGAGGCCCATCAGCCGCATCAGGCGTCTGATCCGCTTCTCATTGACGAGGTGGTCGTCATTGCGCAGGCGCCATGTCATCTGGCGCACACCATAGAACGGCGTTTCCAGGAACTGCTTATCGATCAGGCGCATCAGATCAAGGTTCATTTGGCTCTCGCCTTTCGGCTCGTAGTAAAACGACGACCGTGAGATCGACAGCAACGCGCATTGCTTGCCAACCGAAAGACCTGGCAGGTTTGGCTCAATCATCTTGCGCCTCACTTGCCGGTCCAGGGTTTGAGCTTTCTGGCCAAAAAATCGTTGGCGACGGCCAGCTCCCCGATTTTGGCATGGAGGTCTTTGACCTGCTCTTCGTCGACCTCCGGTGCTTTTCGACCTCCGCGCTCAAATACGCCAGACGCACCTTCAAGCAGCGCACGCTTCCATTGGTGGATCATGGTGGGATGCACACCAAACCGACTGGCCAATTCGCTGACCGTCTCCTCGCCCTTCAGCGCCTCTAACGCAACCTTGGCCTTAAACTCGGGGTGATGTTGCTTCCGTTTCGACATTCCTGATCTCCTTCGTGTTGAAGATCAGCAGACAACAAATTCCAGCTTACGTCAGTGTCCGAATTTCGGGGGGTAGCTCAATGGTTTCGCTCCGTGCGATCCGATTAGCTTATACTATAGGGAGCTGGTACTAAATTTGGAAGGTAACCGTTAACTAGGTAACAAGCTGCTACCTGACTACGCCAGGCGCGTTGTTCTGCAACGCGCCTGGCATCTTTCTTTGCTTGAGTTACGAGAACTCTTGCATTTCAGCCGTAAGCTCCGCTTCCGCCCAAGCGGTTTTGGCGTCTCCGGTGTAGCCCGAACCGGTTTCGGCGTGAGCTACGAGGAGGAGGCTGACGACAAACTTGTGCATCACGACCGCGCCGCTTGGCAGCGTGATCTGGAGGGCCTTCCGGTTCACCTTGACGACCCGGATAAAGGCATTTTTACCATGGGCGGAGATCATGCTGATCTTCCACGAGTCCTCGACGAAGTAGCGATCCGGTGGAGCCGAAATCCACTGTTCGCGGTGCGCCGTCTCGCCTTTGTCATCATGGGGCGGCTTGCTTACCTTCCCCGACTGAATGTTGATCGGGCCAAACGTTTCGTTGCTATCAAAGGGCATTGTATTCTTCCTCTCTGCACTTCCTTGACGCATGATTGCGTTGCTGTGCCCTTAAGAGATACGAGAGTACGATGCCTGATTTCAGATATCAGCCGTGATACGTTGCCGTCCGTTAGGTAGCACTCTGCACCCCCCGAGGAAACCACAGCAGAATACCTTTATCGAGTCATTCAACGGCAGCCTGCGAGACGAGTCCAAGCGGAAAGGGATTTTAATTACGGGTGCGCCCGCAGTCCTCTGCCTCATGAGCCAGCCGATCAAACACGTCCGCCGCCACATCCTGCCTCTGCAAGGCCGCAAGGATCTCCGGAATCAGATCAATCCGCCTCTCGCGTACCGCATACCGCAGCCACTGCTCGTGAAACTCCCGAAACGACTCCAGCATCTCAGACCATAGCCCGGACGCTTCTGCTGGAGCGAGTTCAAGCAATAGTACCATTTCAGCACTTTGCTCTCTTGCCCACCGGTGAGGATCGTCGGAGCGATAGGTGAGCAGCCTGGCGCAATTTGCCTGTGCGCTCATCAGAAGGCGCGCCTCCGAAGGATCCAGTTTGTAGTTATGTCGAACCCAGACACGAATTGCTTTATCGAAGTTCTCCATCGCCAAAATACAGTGGCCGAGCGCTAATAACGAATGCCCAATTCTGGAATAGACCCTGGAACGATCACTATCGGTAACATCCCACCAGGCTTTCTGGTCCGCTTCCGCGAGGATAGCGAGAGCAGTCTGATAGTGACTTAAAGCCCCTGTAAAATCTCCCAGATCAAAGCAATTATCCCCGCCCCCAATCTTGTCGTTCAGCCTACTATTGTTCCCTAGGAGTTCTTCGATGAATTCGATAAGTTCCTTGGGGGACGGTGAAACCATTAGTGATGTTCCTTCAAAGGGCCTTTCGAGCGCTCTCGTTGGAACTCCCGCGATAGGCAATTTCAGAGTGGCAAAGAACTTCCTAGTTTCAGCACGGGGCGATGGATCATGGCAACCCACAACGCGTAGTACTTTCAGTATGTGTGAAAGCACCGCCCATTGGAAAGGGCATCGCAACGAGGAAAGCGCCTAGCGCTTTCCTCGTGCCAAACGCTTTAATCTACAAAATACTTGCCTCAGAGGGGTGTATGGGGTGAAAGTGGTCGCGTTAGGGTCGGGCCATGGATAAAAACCAAGTTCATAAAATCGCGTCGCACGTTGCAGCTAGCTACGTGTCACGGGAATTGGACAGAGTCTGGCTTGATCGCTTGATGACGACCACGGTTGGAAAAAAGCTTAGGGCGCTGTCCACAAAAGAACAAAAATCGTTTGAACTCCTCGCATACCTATCTTCTGCTTACGTTGTGAATCGTGAGCCTAATCCTTCCGCTCTTCGCAGTTTCTTGAACACAATACTTTCTGATATCCCGCCAGAACTGGCAAAACGCATGATGTCGCAAGAAGAGCCACCGGACAGCGAAACTGCACTTTTTCTCCTGGAACATATCAAGGATGACGAACTGCAAAACTTGGGCGCAATACCGGTAACTGAACAACAGGTGGCACCAGAACATTCTCTCGCCGCAAAACTTCTCGTCAAGGTTGAGAATACTCGCACCAACATACGGAAGAACCGCTACATAATTGGCCGCTAGCATTATAAAGGGAACTACAATGAAGTCATTCAAACCCTTCCAAGTACTTTTTTTTCTGATCCCATTCATCTTCCCAATTAGCGCATTTTCACAAAGCATCGATGAAGCGGTAGGCGCCCTAGCTGAAGAACTCGGAGCACAGCTTGGAGAGGAAGGCACCGAACGCCTCGCCATCTTTAGCTTCTCTGACTTGAACGGCTTTGAATCCGCCCTTGGCGATTTCATATCAGAAGAACTAACCACATCTCTATTTGGTGTAGGGGATTTTCAGATTGTTGAAAGAACAGAACTCAATCGCGTAATTCAAGAACATGAACTTTATGCATCTGGAATATTTGACACTGATACAATCGCAGAGTTGGGAAAATTTCTTGCAATTGACGCCCTTGTCACTGGAACAATCACTCGCTTCGATGAGAGTGTTAGGATCAACTCTAAAGTTATCGACATTTCTACAGGAAGGATTTTTGCTGCTGCCGCAGTCACGCTCCCACGAGACAGTATGGTAGATAGCCTTCTAAAACAAAGTTCTGGAGGCTTGGTGGGTAAGTCACGACGGGTCGATGGTGTCATTAACCAAACATCCGAAGTATTTTTTGAAAATGGTTTCCTAAGAATTGAGCCTACAGCTGTCATTTTATCAGAAGATAAGAAAAGCTTTACAGTAACCACTGAATTTCAGAACATTACAAATGAACCATTGCTCATTAATCAAGTTCTTTCACATCAAGAAACCTTAGCGACAACCAAGCATGGTGACGAGTTCAAAGAACTGCAGGTTTCAACGGTACGAGTGGCCAACAGCATTGGTGCGAACAATCCAGATCGCTACACACGTATAGAGCCTGGATCCAGTGTTACCGCCGTTTGGAAAGATACTACCCGAAATCGAAGATCAATTGTAGGAGATCGCCTTGTTCTCCGCCTTATGCTCCGACGTTATGTGAACGGCTCTGGTAACGAGTTTGCCGCTCAATTGGACAACATCGTCTTGGAATGATCACATCCATGAATAGTAGGTTTGAAGAATACATAGAACTCCTGTTTTCCCTTCTCGGTGGATCAGTGGACGTCGCAGTTTCGGCTGTTGACAAATATATATGGATAGTCGGAAAAGCTTTCAGGTTATCGATAATCGCCTTGGTTGGCGTTGTTGGGTTTGCACTTCTAAATGGCATGAGCGGCGCTCCTGCCTTTCTTGCTTTCGCTGTAATTCTCACCGGAGCGGTTATTGCAGCGTGGTCAGCGCTCGTTTTTCCGATAATTCTTATCATCGATCTAGGTGCCCGTTGGGAACCAGTGAGAAGGCAACTTCGCACTTTGGGATTTATTATCGTAGCAACAACGGCTTTCGCCTTCCTTGCATTGCGCCTCCCCGGGGGATTTGGAGGCGCATCAATTCTCTTCTCATTAATTGTACTGTTCCTCGGTTTGGCTGCATTTGGTTTCCGTCCAACAAGAACGACACTTGGAGTCCAGATGGTCTTAACGGCGGTTTTTTCCATTTTTGCAGTCATATTTCCTCAAACGTCTGGCCTACTTGGTTCAGTGGCAGGGGCACTGGACACTGAGGTTTCACGGCGGTTCTCACCAAGCCCACCTGAACTAGAAATGTCGATTAACGTTCTGACGGCACAGGGAGAAAACGCGCCTGCCTTGTTTAAGGTGCATGATGGGTCTCCGAACTGGTGGTGTCGCCCGGATACTATCAGCGCGGCTGGATATCGTTGTTTCGGGCAGCCTGGCCGAGATCAAACTACGCAAAAAGAACTCGTGCCAATCACGCCTGATCTCGTGCAAACCGCAATCTTGAATTTGCAAACTGTCGAAAGCGCCCGCCTCGGAGAAGCAAAGCTAAGGGAACAAGAGAGGCTAGCAGAGAACGTGGAACGTGTAAGATTAGAAGCTGAAAAGCAAGCCGCAGAGGAAGCAGAAAGGCAACGCCAGAAAGCCATTGCTGAGGAGGCAGAAAGACAGCATCAAGTGGAAGAGGCCCGCCGATTGGCCGAAGAAGCTGAACGCATGCGCGTTGCCTACATAGACAAGTACATCGCTGCAGTTGCGGTTTCAGACGCACCAGTCTGGTCATTTTTCGGAGATCAACCTCGCGCAACCAATGATTTGGGTGGGCTCTTAGGTGGTGCTGTTAATGACTATAGGCCGTTTCTCCGCAACGCCGCACTGACTGATGGAGTCTTCGATAGACTTTTTGCAGGCAACGCCGACGAGATAGATCGCCTCGATTTGTCACAGCTTGCTCCGGTGATCATTCTGGGGCGGATAGCGGAAAGAAATGAGGCCTTAGACGCATTGCAAGATGGCCAAAAATCCATACGCACGCTAACAATTTCAGTGGTCGGCACCAGCGGGCAAGGTGTTCTTCACTCCCAGGTTCTTTCTGCGGAGGCCCTTGGACAAAATGAAAACATAGCGCGCGGACGATCACTAGACCGACTAAATGACCGACTGTTAGAGTTCGTCCAAAATACTGTCCCTACATTGGTGTATTAGTGAGTGAAGCAGGGCTTACTTCAGTACACCCTTTGGGCCGTTACGGCAATTAGGACAACTAAATGACCCTAGATAAGAGAATGATTGATGAGCGAAAAAAATACCTTGATAGGGAAAAAGATTACGAAAAGAATAAGAAAGATTCGTATCGCTTTATTATAGAGCAAAAAAAATTTATAAAAGATATCGTTGGAAAATACAAGTTCGCCGTAGAATTAGATACTAGAAATGACACCCATTATATTAAAGTGCGTGATACTACTGGGGGGCGAGGTGCCGAAATTACCCTTTCTAAGAGGATAGACGAAAAATACCTTACTGTACGTGTAGATGAGGGAAAATATTACTTCTTTTCCAGGGAGCTTGACCCGTCCGATAAGATGCAAGCATTGGGAAAAATAGAAAATAGAGCCATACTTAAAAAAGGCCTAGAGGAAATGATCGTTGAAGTCAGAGCACAGAACCCACAGCCTAAAATTCAAAAATATATAGTTGTACTTATCGCAGCTGTAATACTATTTTTTTTGTTGGTCGTAAAATCGACTTAGAGCCAAGCGAAAATGTGCCTGATTATTTACTCGCTGTTTATAGTAAATTAAAGCTCGCACCAAAAGATTATATCATTATATACCTAAAATTAATGATATAAACCTGTGATTTAGTCATCTACGATGGAATTTGGCGAGCAAACAAGGATATAATTACGACTACTAGATACAGGCAAACGGTCCGCATTGGTAGGCAATATGCACTTCGCTTAAACGACCGTTTTTGACCCTCTATTCAAAGCTCTTGTCCATGCAATGCACGACTACAATCCGTCGACGACAGCCCAGATCAGCAACGACCATACTAATGTCATGCAAGCCCAAGTGAGCAGTCCTACAGTCGACGCTCACTCTACACATCATCGAGCATCTCCAGGAACGCCACGGCCGCGCGCGAGCGGTGGCGGGCGGCGTGAACGAGCGTGCCGAAGACGCGGTCGGGGAACGCGAAGCGCGCGGCGCGTACGCGTCCTGCGGCAAGATGCGGCGCAGCGGCGCGCGCGGACACCACAGTCGCGGTGACGCCCGAGGCGACGGCAGCGAGGCAGGCTTCATTTGAGGGCAACTCGATCGCGTGGGGCAGGTCGGCGAGGTGGATGCCCAGCGTTTCGAGATCGGCCTCAAGCGCCGCGCGCGTACCCGAGCCCGGCTCGCGCATCACCCAGGCGCTTTGCGACAGATCCGCGGGGGCCAGCGCCCGACCATCCGACCAGAGATGATCAGGGCCGACCACGAGGGCGAGGCGGTCGCGCGCGACCGGCTGCGCGTCGAGGTCCGTGCCGAAGGCATTGCCCTCGACGACGGCAAGGTCCGCCACGCCCTCGCGGACCTGCTCCGCGGCCCATGCCGTGTTGCCCACCGAGAGCGAAATTTCGACGCTGGGATAGGCTGCCTTGAATTGGACGAGGTAGGGCGGCAGCCAATAGGTGCCGACGGTTTGACTGGCCGCGATGGCGAGCCG
>TARA_R110002012_G_scaffold63225_2_pt1 | contig 13040 bp, 4 predicted proteins | sample TARA_R110002012 | Tara Oceans TARA_R110002012 (sample SAMEA4396515) | marine metagenome | biome: Westerlies Biome; feature: [DCM] deep chlorophyll maximum layer (ENVO:01000326); material: water (ENVO:00002006), including particulate matter (ENVO:01000060) such as... | depth 40 m
CGTTTTTATAGATCCTATGCATATTGGAGCTGTTCCAGATGATGTAGATGGAGCTATTAGATGTAAGCAATACTTTGTGCACTCTAGCTTGTCTGGTGTAAACGGTAGTATCTATCATAGCTCTACGTATGCTGCTAAAACAAATGCAGAGTGGGTAGAAATGAGAAAGAAATCTATAGAAGAATGGAGTAAGGAAGCAACTGATTTAGTAAACGAATCAAAATATTTACAACAAATAACAGCCGCAGAATCTACAGCTGTCAATGAGTAAAGATGTTGAGCGTTTACCTAAGAATGGGACTATTTGCTTAATAGACGCAGATTCCCTTATGTATTATGAAATGGATAAAAAGACGTTGGAAGAGGCAATAGCAGGCCTTGACCAACGTCTTGATACCATTTTAACACAATGTAATACAGACAGATTTGCCGGATTCCTTACTAAAGGAAAATGTTTTAGATATAACGTAGCAAAAGATTATAAAGGTAATAGAAAAGGAAAATCTAAACCTATTATTTTTTATGCTCTTGATCAATATTTAAGGCAGCAATACAATTTTATCAGTTACCCTGAACTAGAGGCAGATGATTTGGTTAGTTATTATTCTCACGTAGAGGATAGGAAAACTATAATCTGTTCTCCTGATAAAGATGTACTGCATCAATGTGTAGGCATGCATTATAACTATCGAACAAATGAGTTTTTGCATACATCAGCTGAAGATGCTAACAGATTTCTTTGGAAGCAAACCCTTATGGGTGATTCAGTAGATGGAATTCCTGGTATTCCAGGAGTTGGGGCAAAAACTGCAGATAATTGGCTCAAAGATAGGACTAGAGATTTTGAAGGATTTGCTGTGAAGCAATATGCTGAAAAGTTTGGTATGATTAAAGGAATTCATAAGTTTTATGAGACTTTTAATTTAGTCTATATGCTGCGTACTGCTGAAGATATAAAGCAAGCTACAGGGTTGATATTACCCCCGCTTGAAATAAATTCATTACAAATAGAAACTATAAATCCAAATCAAACTGAGTTATGGTAAAATGCAACGAAGCAATACTAACTCCTAAAAATGGGAGAATAGTTAGACTTACAGGAGGTCTAACAGATTGTGTGGCAAATAAAAATGACAAGGATGAGATAATATCTCTAACTTGTCAATTTAAAGGTTGTGATTTTACTATAACTACAGGAGATACTATACGGCCTCAACCTAAATCACCCTACAAAATCAATTTGATTATGCCAGGGATGAAAGACGGTAAGATTGTATGTTATGATTTAATGGTAGCTAAATCTACTTTAGCAAGCATATTTGCACTCCCTTTCTTAGGGGGAAACAGAAAACTATTTATGTGGGATTCTCTGTTTGTAAATGCATTTATAGCTACAGAAGAAGAAGCTAATTGTATTGCATTGTTATATAGGTTCTCGGGTGATCCTTTGTTCTTAAAGTTTGAATCTGCTTTAGCAGCATTTAAAGACTTTAAAAGAAAGTTTGACCCAGATCCTCATCACGTTTTATTTGTGTTTGATATTCCTAAAAATGTTAGAGCATCTTTTAAACACTTTAAAAACGGTAGGTATTCTCAAATAGATGATATATGGAAATTAAAAATTCTTGATTTCCATGGATTTGATGTTGAGGGAAGAACAGGTAAGATTTTATTTCAATCTGAATCTTTAAGAAAGACGATGGAAAGTGATCTCTTAGTTGAGCTTCCTATAGATGCCGAACTACATAGTATACCTAACATGGAGTTAGAGACCTTTGATCCTGAGTATTATAAAGTTCAAATGTCTATTTTATAGTATATTTGAATAATTAAAATTTTATAAAAATGTCAGAAGGAGTATGGTTTCAAGATCTATCGCGTACTGATGAAATACAACATGAAAATGTTGATACTTTGTCAGAAATAAAGTATATTTTGAGCGAATTGCAAGATTTGTTGGGAGAGAAGAATAAAGCCTACGGAGATTCCGCGTTGAACCCGATTAGATTGTTCTCAAAAGCAGATGCAGTTGACGCTTTGTGCGTACGAATAGATGATAAACTCAGTCGAATTAAGAACCGAGGAATTACTCCGGATACGGAGGACTCGGTTACTGATTTGTTAGGGTATCTTGTGCTACTTAAAATAGCACTAAAAAAGGAAAGGGGGCAATAGCCCCCTTTTTTTATGCCTACTCGTCGGCTGACATTTGATAATATTTAGCTTGATCCTCCGGATTTTTACTAGCTCCAGCGTATCCTGGAATTATATCTAAAAATTCTTTCCAAACCTTAAGATCCCCTTTTTTATTTCTATTAGTATCTCTTTGATAACGTATATCTTTTTCTGCAACTGGGTATCCAAGTTGGTAAGCTACGTAATCTTTTAAAGCTCCCCCAAATTCCCATATATCTTTTATTGGGCGAACTGTTGCTGTAGGAGATTCTGTTATTCTAATAACTTCATTAAGATTTTTAAATGCAGCAAGCTCAGTTTGTAATCTTTTAGCCTGATATAATAAAAAATAAATATATTTCTTATCATCATCATCTGCATCATCTAATAAAGACATTGCTAAACCTCCTATAAAAGCACTAAGATTGATTAAAAATAGTTCATGCAACATTCTTCGCCCTTCTTGAGACTCTCCTGTAGTAAGATTTTGAAATGCAGTTTGAGCACTCTCATATGTAACTGGGGCATACATACCTGTCATAGTTAGATTTCTAAGAAGAGTTAAGGATGAGCTGTAATACCCTTCAAAAACTCCTCCTGTATCTAAATCCGCTGCAACCCCACCCCCACTAATACCAAATCTTTTAACAAACCCTGGAGCCATAAACTTTCTAAATACTTGAACTGGTCTAACATATGGATTTCTTTGCAGCAATGTCATATCATGCTTACCCTTCATTTGGTTAGTCTTTCTAACTACAGTTAACACTCTAGAAGTAAAATCTCCTAAATTAAAATTAACTACTCTAGGATCTACAACAAGTTGTCCATTAGGTAATGTTACTAAAAGATCCCACAATCCATTTTCTGTTTCAATTACATTTCCATTAGAATCTTTAAGATCTTTCATGTTAATAGCCATAGCTACTATTTTTTCAGCAGTAGTTTGATGCTCTACCATTTGCTGTAAAACCATAAGTTTAGCAAGATCTGCATTCTTTTTTAGAGAAGTACTTGTTCTACGCGCAAAAGATTGCTCTCCCTCTTGAAGAGCATCCACCATTTCCATAAACTTAAATATTTTATTTTGTCTAGCCAAAGGCTGTACAATACCTTCTTTTATAGCAGGAATTAAATTTAATGGGTTATAAACAATTCGCCTAGCTTTATGTAAGTCTTTTCTATTAAAATATTGTCCTGCCCATCCTTCTGCAGAATTCATACTGCTATCTAAAACAAGTTGGTTACCTGCTTGTAAATAATTAAAACCAAGCATTTTATATGCAGTAAATGAAATTAAATTATTAACTGCTTTATCTGTACTAAGTGCACCTTCTGTAACATCGGTATCTGCAGTAGATTGTCTGTCATAAAACACCCCATCACGATATGACTCCCAATGAGCAAAAGCATTAGTGTCTTTACCGTGAACTTTTTTTAGAATTCCCTTTAATTTTCCTGCCCAGTTTAAAGATGAAGAATCTACAACAAAGTTACCTTCAGAACTTAAAGTTAACTTTTGTCTGTTTTCCATAGCTGCATCCATCATTAAAACACTACCATGTATTTTAGATTTTGCTTTATAACGATTTGCCATATCTGCAAACATTAATACGCTATTAGTTAAATCTTTACTTATTACCCCAGATTCCAAAACGTTAGTAAAATGTTGAGGTATGCGACGAGCTGTGTCACCGTTAGCATCTAGTAATGCTCCAAATTCTGTATCAGTGCCTTGGTATAAAAACGAATCTGTTATCTCCTCTTTAATAACACCTTCTCCTTTTTCTATAACTTTATCCCAGGTCCCAATCCTAACAGAAGGTACCATAAGAGAAAATTCATCCCAAGAATTTTTAGCCATCCCAGTTGATCCTAAATTTTCTTGAGCCTCTTTCATAACCCCTGTAAGAATATCATAATATCTTTTAGACTCAACAGGCATATTTTCATACTTAGGATTAGAGTATATACTCATTTTTGGTTGAGCTAAGGGCCCAATAAAAATCCCATTTCTAAATGATTTCTTGATCTGAAAATCTAATTCTCCCCATCTAACATACAAACCTTGTAAAACTTCATAAGGAGTTTCTGTTTGTCTATATGAATTAATTTTTTGCTCAACTGCAGTAAATTCTTCATTTAAAGCATCTAATTTTTCTTGTGCCCCTTCTACCTCTTCAGTATTTTCGTCCCACCATAAAGAACTAGCATTTAAATAAGATTTACCAAGAGCACTTTTAATGTATTCTTCACGTTCTTCTGGTGTACCTTTTTCTGGGAAAGAATATTCTTTTTTTAAAGCTTCGAACCCTATACTTTTATTTTTATACCATTTGTTACGATCTACCTTTGATACAAATGACGCAATTCGTTTTGTATCGTACCCGTCTTCAGTTTTAATAGGATGATCTACAATTTCATATAAATCTTCATAAAGTTTAGATGGATCAGTTTCCCCTATTCCTTTCGCTTTTTTAAATTCTTCAAGTTCAGGAGCTAAGTCATGTATAAGAGAAATAGCTTTAGTATTATTTTCAGCATCTAATGATTGGAGGAGTTTAGAAAACAATCTAACTGAAGCTACATTAGAATATGCAGCTGGGTCAGTATAAACACCCATTAAACCCATATCTTCATGGAATACACGAAGCTCCCTAATTAAACTATTCCTAGTAATCTTTTTTTCTTCTAATTGTTTAATATTTATATCTAAAAGTTCTTGAGAGGCTTGACCAACTCTATCTTTTAAACTAAACCCTCTAAGCTTTTTAACTCTAGGATCAAGTCTATTAAGTCCTGCTAATTGCCCAGTTTCTTTAATTTTATTAATTCTAGCATCTAACTCTTGATTTACATTATTAGGTGCATAAGACATTAGTATGTCTACTAAAGCCGGAATTCCTTCTATTCTGTAATTTTGATCAGCCTCATTAAATACAGCTGCTGAGTTTCTTAATGCTGTAATAATATCTTGCGCACCCTCAGCATCTTTTTCTTCTAATTCATTGCTTTCAATTCTTTTTTGAAGTTCTGAAGCAAGTAATTCAATGTAGGATTTATCTATCTGAGTATCATGAAATGCATTTATAGTTTTTTGAAAACTCATAATCCTATTTAAAATAGCAAATCTTTTATCCTGAGTTAATTCAGAAAAATTTTGATTATATGCTTCCGATAAATATTCTTGATGATCAGTTATTTGATCTGCTTTCTCTACAATATAATCAGCAAAATCATAAAAATCTGAAATAGTTTTTTCTCTTTTATATGCTTTTCCTAGATTTCTACGTAAAACTTCTAATTTAATTCGATTGGCTTCATCTTTAGTAGTTTCAAAAGCTCTTTCCTCTCTTTGAATCTCTTTAGTAAGATTATTTATAATATATCCTGTAAGAGTATCTAAAGTGTGCCTACCTCCTTGGAGTAATCGTGCAAGATCTCCTTGTGTATGTATTTCAGCTTCGTGCTCTACTTCTTCTTTTCCTAAGTGGAACTCTCTAGCTATATTTTCACTGTATCCCTGAACACTTTTTCCTTCATTTATTTCATTAACCGGAGTTAGATTTTTCATAACCCTCTGATTAACTAACAGCTCAAAAATATTACCTCTTTTTGCAGCTACCATAAACTTAGATTTAGCCCCAAATAACTTAGTTGCTGTATTGTTTATATTAGCAACTGTCTGCATTATTTCTTTTGGGGACAATGACTCTATAAAATATGCTCCATTATTCCCTACTACAATAGGGGAATTCTCTATTGCAGACATCTCCATGGTAATGTCAAAAATATTTCTAGCCATATCACCATGGTCTTCAATATATTGAAAAACTGAAGTTTGTAGTGGGTCTGGGACCCCGTTTAATGTGTATCTACACGCCATGTTTTTTTAGTTTAAGGACACTGCTCTTTACCTGAAATTAACTCATCTGGATTAGAACCTTCAGTATAAATCTCTGGGTAAACAAAGTCTTTTACATTTCTTAATAGCTCTGCAAAGTTTTCAGGAGAAGCATTTAATCCAAGCTGCCTAGCAGGCACTAAAGATACAAAAGTTCTATCCCCATTTTTGTCTACTAAATTAATTTCAGACAGTTGGTTACCTAAACTCATGTGATTTACTTTTTTATACACGTTTTCTTCAGAAATACGTACATACAAACTTGTCTTATCATGCACACTCTTAGGATTGTACTGAGTAACAAACATAGGTAGAGGCCCTCCTCTGTATAGAAGAGTTCCACTTATCTTATCTTGATATACTTTTTGAAGCTCAAAGGGAACATCTAAATAAGTAATGTGAGTTTTTCCTTTTTCATCAGTAGTTTTTACAGATGCTTTAGACCCTTTAACCATTTTAACTTTTCCTTTAGGTACTAAGGGTTGATTATCAATTTTCATAGTACCTATATTCCTTAGCATGTCAAATAAAAACTCTGGGTTAGTAAAGAAATTAGGATCTTTTTGAACCTGTAATGACATTTCTCGTGAATATTGAGGATCCCCAAGCTCTATAAATTTTTCAAAAGGTATAACGTCGTAATAAGAGGAAGCTCCAGGAGTAAATCCATTTGTTAAAATAGCATTAGCAAATAAAAGCTCTGAAAAATCTTTAAGCTCTTCTACACTTTGCCCCGGCATAGAAGAATCTACAAAATGTTCTGGATATTGCATGAGCTCAGTAAAATCAGCTATAACATTATCTCTTAATGTTTCGTTTAAAGATTGTCCAGGGTTAAATGCAATATTATATATTCTATTATTTGGCTGAGAATTGCTCTTAGCATCTTCTAGTCTAGAAACAAATTCATTATTTAATAGCAAAGGATATTTTATTCTAATCCTATTTAAAATATTATCTATTGTGAGACTCCCGCCTGCTTTTCCTGCCCCTTTTAAAAATAACCTTTCAGCAAATTCTACTGTTTTGTACTTACTTAAAGGTGACCCAGGTAAAGTTGCTGCATATTCAAATAATTTTCTATCAATCATTCTGTGCTCTCGTGCAGAAAAGCCTTGATTTCTTCCAGCAGCTTGGCTTAACAGTGTTTTAAAGTTTTGCACCGCATCTGAAGCTCCTAAAAATCCTATCTTTTGAGCCATCAAAAAACTCTCGTCAGATTGCTTTTTAAAAGAAGCTTGCAGTCTCATGTACTCTCCCTCTAATATTTGTTCAAGTATATCATCTTGGAATAGACCCCTGTCCCGCTTACGGCCTTGTCTATTAACAGCATCTTTTAATGCTTGTAACTCAGCTAGCCCTCCTTTTTCTGATGCAGCATCAAAATTAACTAAATCTACAATATCTTGTAATTCCTGCCCAGATTCCCAAGCTATGTAGAATGCTTTAAAATAGCCTTTAGCTAGCTTAGATTTTGAATCTTGAGTCTTAATAATATTTCCCATTTCAACAGGGTCTAATGTAAAATCATTCATAGAATAACCTTTACCCCCAGACTTAGTTTTAATAGATCTTTTATACCCAGATTTAATTCCTAACTTTTCAAAAGCTTCGCTAGGTGTAAACGGTTTTACCTCATTTCCTTCCTTGACTAAATTAACCCATTGCTCTACTAAAGGCATTCTTAACAGTGAAGTAATCATAGGAGAAGACTCAGTATCTGGAAGATTCATACTTCGTAAAAACAATTTAGTTCCTGCAGTATATCTATTGTCATTAGTATTAATGAGAATTGTAGGTTTATTACCTGCATCTAAAGCTACCTGAAGATCCTTTGCTATGTTATCTAAAACTTCAGCACTGTCAGCTATTCTTTGTAGTTCTACTATTCTTCCTGCCTCATTTTTATAAGATATAAATCTTTTAGGATCTATAAGTAAAGATCCGTGAGAAAGAACGGACATCATAGATCTACCTTTTGCATATACCCCTATTAAAATACTACTCTCTTTAAATCTTTCTGACATGTCTGTATCAAACATTGGGTCAAATAAATTTCTAGATTCTTGAGTAGCTTTAAACTTTTTTGAAACTGCTTCTCGATCCTCAATTTCTAATGGAAATAACGTATCTCTTAAATGTTCTGAAGAAAGAGATATAGAGTTAGATATAAAAAACAATGCATTATTAAGTTCTTTATTTGTAAAATCTGACACGTCTTTCTTAGAATCTCCTACAATTAACTCTCCTTTAGTATGCTCAGGCAGTAAGGTAAACACTTTGTCAAAGTCAAAGTCTGAATTTTGCTGAGCAACAATACCACCAGGAACTACGATAGTCTTTTTAAAGTTGTCAGGCAATGCTGCTGCTAACACAAATGATGCTATAGAGTTTCTACCAGAAGTTGGGTTACGGTATCCTAAGGCAACTAGTTTATCTTTATACTTAGATAAATCTTCACCTACTTTTATATCCCCAAGTTCTGAGATAAGATCTAAAGACATAGCTACCTCAGCAGCGTTTCCGTCATTTAAAAACTTTAAGTCTCTAACTACGTCTTTTCCGTTTTCTTTTAGTTTTATAGGACCAATAGCAGGTACCTGAACAACTTCTTTACCTTTAATATTAGGTCTTAAAACTCTAGATGAAATTAAAGAAAAGAATAAGTTTTCATATTTAGATTGCACTACAGGATGTGTAATAGGGATTGAAAAATCTAATAACCCATTTTCAGCAGCAACAAGCTCTAATTGCTTTAATGTATTTAAATCTGTTTTATTTCGATCTTCAGCTTCTTTTAAAAACAAATCTCTAAGACCTATTATAAAATTGTTGCGGGTCTCTACAAGGTTTTCACCTGTTAATAATGATTCCTCAAAAGCACTAAACCCAATTGAGTCCTTAAGCTCTGACATCGCTCTGTTTTGCTTTTCTTCAAAAACATCATAGTAAAAAGATTTTAAATCTGCCCCATTCATACTAAAGCCCGGCCCAGTATAGGTAGCATTTTCATTTATATTTTCTATAATATATTTTCTAAACTGTGTACTTAATCGAATTTGATTTTTTACAGCGTTTTGCTTACCTATTTCCTGTACTTCTACAAAGTTTCTAGAATCCTGTTCTGTAACTACAACATTACCAAAAGTGTATGTTCCATTAACATTTATAGGTTGGGGAGACACATCATGTTTTACTCCTTTAGTTGCACTAACAAGTTTTACTATTTGAATATTTTCTCTTTCCATTAGATCCCTAATAGCATTTACTACTGGGAACATTTCTGCAAAGTCTCTAGTTGCAGTAGTCCAAGAGTTTTTGTCTGCGTCTGGGACAGTCATGTTATCTAAATGATTTCTGAGACCTGCATACATGAATTTATGAGGAGCTGTAAAATCTAACCCCCAAGAGCCATTGTTATTTTGGTACTCGTCAAACCACATGTCATCTTTATTCTCCCACTGGCCTTTAGACTGAACAACGTTTTTATGAAAAGTATCAGAAATAATGGTAATTCCATCTGCAATTTCAGTTTCCCCAGATACTCTATAAGGAGCTACAATAGATTCTGCTTCTTCTTCTGATACGCCTTTAGATATAAGTATCTCTTTATTACGATCTGCAATTGAATTATGTATTTCGTCTATAAGCAATGGATCACTTAATTGTACTACTCTCACTTTTCTAGGAAGTCCTACTGTAGGATGTCCTGGCAGATCTCCTTGTATAACCGCCTTTTTTCCTGCAGAACTAAATATTGCTAAACGTTTTACTAGATCTGCGTCAGATTTAAAGAATAACGGATGGCCTACAAGAGTTTTAGAAAATTCCCATTTAGCTATAGCATTATCAAATGCAAAATCTTTTAAGAAATTCTCAATACCACTGTGCCTAGCTACACCTTCGGCATCAATAAGATGATAAGTATCACCCCATAAATTTAATTTAATTATAGTTTTAAGTAGTTCTTTACCTTTAGCATCTTGTAGATCTACAAACTCTTTAGCCATAGCATCTAAATTATGGAAGAAAGATGCATGTACTGGGTTGCCCGGATTGTCAATAGCCTGTAAAACTTTATCAGACATTAACTTGTCAATCCCAAGCTCCATATCAGTTGCTCCTGGTATAGGCATTTCTGCATGTCTTCCGTTAGGCCCGTGGTATCCTAAAATAAATCCCCTATCATTTTCTGTAAGGTTTTTATCTCTATTAATACGTATTAACTCCTGGAGGATTAGACGTTTTGCAATGTCTTCCTTAGTCCCAAAGCCGTTTGTCATTTTATCCCCAACTTTATCAGCGTTTATATCTATTAAAGTGTTAAAAAATGATTTCTTACCTCTACCTCCTCTAGCTGTCCCAACTTCAGAAAATCTAGGCATACTAAAGAACGGTAATTGCTGTCTTCCTTCAAGAGTTGGTACTGCATAAAAAGCCTCAGCAGATCCCCCATTAGCATATTCATTAAGCCTTGTTTGAAGATCTAGACGTCTATTAAATTTGTTAAATGCAGTAGCTTTACTTTCCTCATTTTCCCCACGCACATGAGCTAAGTTCTTATACTTCATTTTAAATGAAGGATTTTCCATAAGCTCAAAACCTATACTATTATACTCTGGATGATTAGGTACAAAAAATGTTGGATCTTTTTTTAAGATATTCAACCTTTCAGCGTAAACTCCATCTTCTCTTGTGTAGTCTTCGAATAGATCTGAAAGAGCAGACGGATCATTATACGGATGTATTAACCCATTAGTATCTAAAAATGGTAGAGCCTCTGAAACTGTAGAAAGTTTAACTACTTCCTCTGCAATATTTTGAATATTATTACTTTCCTTAATAAAAATATTAACTACTTTTTGTTTAGGGGCAGACATAGAAATAGACCCTTTCTGCCCTTTAGCATTAGTAATGCCCTTAAGCATAGAGAATATATTATGCCTAGTTAGGAAATTTTTAATCTCGTCAGAAATTAAAATTTCAAGAGGAGTATCTCCTTCAAGTTTTTCAAATTGAGTTTCAGCCGCTTTAGTTAAAAACTCGCTAAGAGCTAAAGCAGAATCTTCACGACTTTCACCAAGCTCTATAGACATAAACCACAGTGCATCTGACAAAGCCCCTATCCTTTCTTCATTAGAAAGCTTAGGATCTCTGTATATCTTAACACTATCTTCTAAGTGCTTGTATCTAGATTTACCAGCTACTTTATTATTGTTGAAAATTAAATACGACGACGTACTTCCATCATCCTCTTTACGTTCTACATTTTCAAATACAGAATTTTCTCTTACAACTCCTTTAAAGGTAGAATTTCTTTTCCACTTATCGTACATGTATTTAGATACTGCTCCTCTGTCAGCAGATACTAACTGAGCGCTCATACTAGTAAGCTCTGTTTTTGTTAGTTTATCGTTTTCATCAACTATTTCGATGTTTGTCGTATCATATACGTGCTTATGAATAACAAAAGGACGATAATGATTTACCATGGCTCTTTGTATAGCCGCTAAATCTTTTACAGAAGAATTCTTTAAAGCTCTAAATACAGGAAGTAATACACTATTTTGCTTGTTTTGTACAGCTTGTCCAAGTTTTTCAACTATTTGAACCATATTCTTAGCTCCAGAAGTTGTTGCTTTAAATTGCTTATATACTTTATCTGCTTGTATAAAGTCTTTTAATCCTAGAATATTAACTTCTGGATTAATAATTGTAGATAGCCATCGAGTTACAATCTCTGAATTTTTTTGTGCTGGATCTACTTCGTATGTATCCAGATTATAGATTTTTTCGTACTCCGCAAGTTCGTCTTCTATTACCGTTTCATCACTAATAGCAAATCTATAGCCTCGTTCTTTAGCATACTTTAGCATAACATATCTCCAGCCTCGCTTAACGTTCTCCCCAGTTACAGTGTCCCCCCAATTAGAATACATTTCTTGAAAAATGTGTGAAATATCATCAGTAGCTACCTTAGCAAAATCAAGATTAGAAATTAAATCTTCTGAAGGCTCATTATAAATATCATTTTCTTCTAAATAAGACTCCCAAGCTTCTATATTTGAATCATATAATTCTGAAATAGTTTTTAATTCTTCTAAACTTAAAGGATCTCCGTTAGCATCTGAATACGCTCTAGTTAAGAACCATTCAGCTATAATTCCTTTATTGTCCCGCTCCCCAATAAGCTCTCCTAATTCTTTTGGAGTTAACCTTCTTTCTAATTCGGATTCTAATTTCTGCACATGAAAAACAAATTGACTTCCTACAGAATTTACCCCTGCTTCATATATTTCAGGATCTGATTCCCACCCAGGAACAATAGATTTAGGATTTACATATGAACGATATGAGTTCTTTTTACCTCTACGCTGCATGACAGTACGAAGAGTATTACTTCTTAATCCAAAATACCTAGAATCAATTAACGCATACGTTTGATCTTTAGTAATTCGACCCCCTACTAAAGCTTTTAAAAATGCAAACATATCTTTAAAGAACTTAGATACTTTTGCCCCAAGAGTTTTAGGTACTACCCCATCATTAAGCATTACATTTCTAAACTCTTCAGCTAGTCTTTCCTCAATAGCTAATTCTTTAAGCTCTTGTTCTATATCTCTTGGGAGAAGAGGAAAAGAAGTAGGAATTCCCCATTCTTCTAGCATTGCTAAGCTCATTGAGATTTCTGGATTTTCTCTCTCAACTTTTGCTATTTCTTCTGCAGTAGCCTCCCCATTAAGTGCTACTTCTTCTTCATATAAAGCTTTATTTTGTTTATCTGAAAGCAGTGATCTTTTTACATCGTGGAACGCTTCGTGGTATTCTGTACCTATTTCAGCATTACTCCATAATTTAATTCCCGCTTCAGTCCACATTCCGTGGATATTGTCTCCTTCTACTTGTCCTAAATTATCAAAGAATGTAGAAGACATTCCTCTTTCTTTTAACCACGCAGTTG
>TARA_R110002012_G_scaffold315755_1_pt1 | contig 13030 bp, 16 predicted proteins | sample TARA_R110002012 | Tara Oceans TARA_R110002012 (sample SAMEA4396515) | marine metagenome | biome: Westerlies Biome; feature: [DCM] deep chlorophyll maximum layer (ENVO:01000326); material: water (ENVO:00002006), including particulate matter (ENVO:01000060) such as... | depth 40 m
TGGACAAGGTGACGGTGACGGTGAAGGAGAAGGACAAGGAGAAGGCGAAGGAGATGGTGCAGGAGATGGTGAAGAAGAAGGCGGAGGTCAAATTGGCGAACAAGGAGAAGAGGGTGAAGGAGAAGGTCAAGGAGAAGGTGAAGGTGAAGGTGAAGGTGACGGTGAAGAAGAAGGAGAAAGTGATACAGACTCCGATAAAGAAGATAATAGGAATGTTTGGGAACACGGTGTTAATTTACTGAAAGGGTGGCTTGAAGAGGTAAAAAGAACAATGTATGAAGGCCGAGAAGAAAGAGCGAAACAAATAGCCTTTAACGCAGAAATGGATGTAAAATCTATGCGTCTGCTCAAAAAAGATGTGGAAAATGATGATATTGAAGGAATTAGTGTAGGCTTTAGAGATTTAGCATTTATTGGTGATATGAGGTTTATGGATGAGGAAACATTAAAAAACATGGCTATGAGGAATTTTTCAAATGCCCAAATATGTATTGATGAGGCGCAAGAGATTGCCGATAAAATTCAAAGAATTGCTGATGGAGAGAAGTTTGAATACGATGAAGAAAAGGCACTTGAGCAAGCAGTAAAAGAAGCGAAAGAAGCCGCAGAAGAAGCAAAAGAACAACAGAAAAAAGCCGATGGTGAAAAGGCACAAGAAGCCGCAGATAAAGCAAAACAAGCGGCTGATGATGCACAAAATATGGCTGATAAAATTAAAGAAAATTCGGAGCAACAAGCGCAAAAAGCGCAAGAAGAGGCTAATGATGCACAAAAAGAGGCAGATATGGCGCAAGAAAAAGCAAAAGAAGCACAAGAAGCGGCTGATGAAGCACAAGAAGCCGCAGATGCCGCCAAAGAATTAGAAGAAATGATTCGTGAAATGTTTGAAGAAGAAGATTTGGCCGAAGAAGACTATGAAGATTACAAACAAGGATTACTTGACGAATTGTTTGGTGAAGAAGAATCACAAGAAGAACCACAAGAAGAATATGATGAAGTTGTCGAAAGTGGAAAACCGATTGTAGTTGAAGAAGGCATAAGATTAAAACAAAAATATGGTCGTAAATATGTCAATTGGGAAACAGGCGAAATAAAATATTATAACATAAATGACAATATCGGTTCAAAATGGATAGAAGTTACACCATTTTTTACAGGAAAATATGATTCTAATGGTGAAGAAATTATTGCAGATAGAACCATACAAGGTGCTGAAAAACTACTTTCTAAATTAGGCTTTAAAATTAAAAATAAAACTAAAACATCATTTGATATTGTTAATCCGACAGCCGAAATTAAATCAATTATCAAAAAAATGAGAATGTTTATTATTTCCGGCGATACTGTTTCTTACTAATGAAGGTATTAAATAGTGGCGAGGTCAAAAATAAATTATGAACGGCTCGGCGCAAAAACCATTTATTCAAGAATGGAATAAGTTTTCCGATGAAGCAATCGAGGAAATGAAAGAGTATTCCGACCAAACTCATCTTCATCGTGAATGGATGAGTTACATTTATGACGATAATGGTGTTTATCGTCTTGGAGAACCTTCATACGGGGATGAATCAAGAATAGAAATTGACCCAAACAAAAAAACAAAAGAAGACGGGGCTAAAAAAGGAGTTACAGCCGCACAAAGAAAATGGACTATTCACGGCCACCCGTTAAAAGACGGTAAAATTTATACAGGCCGACAATATTTTTCTTCAACAGATATTTTAAGAGAGTTTATTCGTAGTCGAGATAACGATGAATATGTTGCACAGTTCGTAGTTTATCCACATCAGCAAGGAAAGGAAATACATAACAGATGCAGGGTTTTAATTTTCCCAAATCGTGATGTTTTAATTCGTGCTATGAAAGATTCACACCCAAACATGACGGATGAACAAATTATGGCAATCTCCGAAAAAAATGGTTATAATTCTAATGCCGCCGATGGCTCACTAAAAAATGAAGCCGGTGTGGATTGGTTTGCATTTCAAGAATCACTCGGAAAAATGGGCTATATGGGAATCATTGATATTGAAGGGCCATCGGGCGGAAAACAAGTCGAAGCCGCAGATACCATGTTTGTCAAAGATGCAGAAGGTAAAAAAAGCCGTTCATTTTTATACATGGGATTAATTGGTCTTGGACTAATTGCTCTTGTTAAGTCGGGAATTATTTCATCCGATAAATTAACCATTGATGGATTCGGTGCAGATTTTGAAACGCCCCATCATTGGAATCGGTGAAATAAATGGAAAACACACTCATTGGCAATTATATCGCTTCGGGTGCTTGTGGTTCTGCTTTTGAGGTTGTAGGCCATCCCGATAAAGTTCTTAAAATAATTAGATTAATGAATTATAAATCTCCGATAAACGAGGAAAAGGGATTGGAAATAGGTGATTTTGAAAGCGAAATTTGGAGTTATGAAAAAGATTTAGATGTTGGATGGGCCGGAGGAATTGCTTTAAATGAATTTCAAGCCGTTTTATTTAATTTGATGAATGAAATGAAAATGAATGGTGATGAAGATAAAATAAGTCCACACCTACCGAAACTTTACGGATTTACAACAGGAGAAATGAAAGAATATTTATTAAATGAAATAGATAATAGCCATGCTGAATATAATTGGAATTCCAATAAATATAAGGAAATGAAAAGAAATTTCACAGTGAGAAATGACGACATTCCCGGAACAAGAATTGGTTTGTTGATAATGGAAAGGGTTACAAGGGCCGCAGAAAGAGAAAAGGATTTAGAAGATAACAGGATGGCGAAAAAACAAATACTTGAATTAAACGATTGGTTGTTAAAACATAATTTTATTGTTCGTGATAGCGTGAATGCCGGTAATTGGGGTTTTCGTGATAATGAAGTTGTTTGGTTTGATATTGCGGTATCACCCTATCCAATGAAGTATGAGTGGAAAGTTTCTGCTGATGTTAAACTAAAAAATATGTGGTATGGCTTTGAAAAAGGGTTTGGAGGATATTCTAAATTACAAGAATATGAAAAAGCGATTGAAGATGAAAGATACATCAATAAATGGTGGCAAGCCGAAGAAAAAACCGACATTATTCAATTTTTGGCAGAATCCGAAATTATTGGTAAATATCTTGATTCGGGTATGGCCGGAGCCGTTTTTGCTGTAAATGGAGATAAAGTCTTAAAAATTGTTCGGCTCAATCACGAATTTTACGGACAAAAGATTAATGAAAATCAATCCGATTTTATTGAGGATATTTACATAGATAAATTAAAAGGTAAAACTATTCCTTCGCAAATAGTTGATATTCAACATTATAATAAAGGAAAAGCGACAGAAGAAATGACTGATTTGATTAACGGTAAAATAAAAGGCAAATCATCGCCACAGCATAAATTAAAAACCGGAGAGAATATTGCTTTGTGGATTATGGAAAGGATTCCTACCATTGGACAAGGAACTATGGGTGACGACGAAGTTTTTGAAGAAGAACTTAAACTTCACAAATGGGGTTCCGACAATGGATGGAGATTCACTGATTTACACAATCAAAATTACGGTCAAAGGGCCGATGGCTCTTATGTTGCTTTTGATATGTGGCCGCATCAACAATAATCTTAAACAAGTATTGCATTGAAAGATGAACCAAATTCTGTCAATTCGCTACCATCTAAGATAAAATCAAACCACTCTTCGGGAACTTTATCCACTTCTGCTTCACTTGCATCTGCTCTATTATTCCAATGTGTTTCCCAATCTGCATAAGTTTTTTGAAGTCTTTCTTTTTGTAGTTCGTCTTCGATTTCAATTTTAATTATAATCCATCCATTGTCTTTTAATTTTTTTACTTCATTAACAAATCTTACATCATCCACAACAACAATCGCCGTTTTATTTTCTGCAATTAAAGAGTCTGCGGATTTTATTAAATAATCCAACCAAACATCTTCTTGTATTTCTCGCATTTTCATTCCAATTTTTTGAAGCAACGGCCTATTTTTTGCCTCCATGAAAAATAATTCTTTTCCAATATCTTTTACTTTTGTTGCCAAAGAAAGAACTGTCCCATTATTTTTTTCATTCACAATCATATTTGCGAGTGTCGTTTTTCCACTTGCCATTTTTCCGCATACTGCAATTTTTAACATATAATTCACCTTTTGTATCTGTTCTTGAGAATGGACATAGATAGATACGCAGGTAATAATTTAGCCAACGGATAATTAAACCCTCGCTCAAAATGAAACCAAAACGCAGGGTCAATAATATATGTATCTCCCCTATCTTTTTCACTTCTTACACATCTCCCGCACATTTGAGCCAATTCAACAGCCGTCATTAAAGCATACCATTTAGGCTCATTTTCTGCTTTTGTTTTAACTTGAATATCCCCAAGTGGGCCAAAAGGAACTTTAGGAATAATTGTAAAATCAATCATTTTACCATCAAAACCTTGATTAGCGTAAGTTGAAATTAAAATTTCATTACTTTTTTCAGTTTCAAATTCTTTAAAAACGATATTTCTTTCTTTGGGGTTTTTAGAATGTTGCCTTATCCGAGCATGAATAAGTGGGTGATGTAAAGCCAATGACTCAACCAAACCGGCTTCGATTGAATCAGTAAAAGGCAGAATTAATCCTTTAGAATCGGGATATTTATTTGCTATTTCTGCAACTGCATCGGCAGTTTTCTTAAAAGATTCAAAACCTTTATCTTTTCGTGAAAGTTTTCCTCCTTTAACCGCCGTATAGATAGGTCTGTTTGATTCTTTGAATGGAGAATAATTTACTCGGATAAAACAGGTATTATCCTTTTTTAAGCCCAATTCTTTTCCAAAGGTTTCATAATCTAAAATTGTTCCCGATAATAAGATTCTTCTTTCTCCAACATTTAATAATAAATCATCAGCATATTCCGAAACATCGAGTGGTTTAAATGAAACCCAAGTAGGATAAGGATTAGTTTCATCAACTTGATAAACCCAATTTTCCCAAGAAACCGAAATTGATTCAAGCAAACCCATTATTTTCAAAGCAAAATTATTAGCAAATGATAATTCCCTCGTATCGTATTTAGTGTGTGGGTCTTTATCTTTAATTTTTCTTTTTATTTCATCATACAGTGCAAACAAATATTTTCCAAGTGTTTGAAGACCATTTTTACGAACTTCTTGTGATGTATTCAAACCCACCGATGGGATTTTGGGAACACCAAAACAAGGAGAGGCGTTTTTTGAATCGAAAACTTTAGTTATTACTTCTCTTTGCTTTTCCATTTTTTCCCTTTTAGTTGGATTTTTAGTGTTATTTACCTCACTCAATGTAGGAACTCTAAATATTTTTTCTAATGTTCTTTGCGAAACTGTCAATGAATAAAAACTCATCATATTGTTTGCTAATTGATGTGCTTCATCCACAATCAACAGGGGTCTTTTTTTAATAACTTTTCCACTTCTATTCATAGCCATCATGTAAGCAGTATTCCCCACGAAATACATTGAGTTTTGTGCTTTGGTTAATGCTCCAAAATAACTACATAATGAATCGGAATCAACACTGAAATCCCAATCCCCCGTTGATGATACAGGATTTTTCTTAGAACATTTGAAACCTTGTGCAAATTTACATGGTGCTAAAGCCGCCGAACAGGATTCGGGTGATTTTGTTCCTACATTATCTAATGCTTTTTGTGCTTCTTCTGCATTATCTAATCCCGGTTCAACATCAAGTAAGCAATCATAGTTTCCTCGACCCATAATTGTTTTCATATAAGGCATTTCTTTAAGATATTGTGCTTGTAATCCTTTTAAATGCGTTACAATGTATGCAGGTCGCCCATAGGCTTGAGGAATGGTTTTGGCGATAAGGGATTTACCACTACCTGTCGGACATTCAACAACAATATTTTCATATCCTTCATCAATTGCTTTTGTTATTTCATCCATTACTTGTTTTTGAATTGGTCTTAATGGGTGAAACGGTGTATTTTCGGATAATTTATCCCATTCATCCGAATATTGGGTGTCCGATTCAATGTCCGATTCTTCATATCCAATATCATTTATTACAGGTTTCCAATTGCGATTTCCCATTTTTCCCATTTCTGCTTCATTAGCAATTGAATCAAGAAGCGGAATCCATTGGTTTAAGTTAAAATCATCCAAATTATCTAAATCTTCTCTCGATAATTTTTCAATTGGATTTTTGATTTTTGAATTGAAAATTACTTCTTCTCCGTCAATCTCCATTGTTAATTTCTTTTTTTCACAATATGTTCTTAATTTTCCTATCCTATTACTTGTTTCGGGAAATGCGCCTTTGAAATCTTTTTTTCTAAAATCATATTCTAATCCATGAGCATCCATTAAGTCACGCCGATGTGGAAATGTTTTACCATAAACACGGATAGTTATGAAACCCATATCTTTGAATTGAATTAACACCTATATCAATGCGTATTACTATCAACAACATTAAATACATGAAGCCCCAAATTAAGATTATGGAATTATACACAGCCGCCGCTAATATCCCTCATCCCGATAAAGCATACAGGGGTGGTGAAGATTCATTCTTTTTAACGACTCCTTCTATTTCAGCAGTAGGTGTTGCTGATGGTGTCGGTGGTTGGGCCAATCAAAATGTCAATCCAAAACTATTTGCAGATGATTTAATGAAATTTGCTAAACAATCTATTGAACAAGGAATTAGGAATCCTGTTGAAGCATTAAATAATTCTTATGAACAAGTTGAGCAAACAGGCTCTTGCACCGCAGTTGTTGGAATCATGGAAAGGAATGGGATTATTTCGGTTGCTAATATTGGTGATTCGGGATTCATGGTTTTTCGTGATAAAGAAATCATTTTTAAATCCACTGAACAGCAACATGGTTTTAATTTTCCTTATCAATTAGGTAAAAAGCAAGGCGTTGATGGAAAATGGTATGAGCATGGTGAAGATAGGCCGGAAAATGCAGAAACCTATAAACTTAAATTAAGGGTTGGAGATATTGTAGTTTTTGGTTCGGATGGATTGTTTGATAATATTTGGGATGAAGATTTGCTCAAAACAGTAAATGATTTAAATGATGAAAGTCCCGAAGAAATGGCTAATAATATTGCAGAATTGGCTTATTATGAAGCAGGTCGTAAAGATAATTGGGTTCCTTTTACTCAAAGAGCATTAGAAGCAAAAGTTTGGGGTCTAAGAGAAAAAAATGACCCTGCTTTTATGGGCGGTAAAATGGATGATATTACAGTTGTCGTAGGAATCGTAGTTTGAATATATTAAATAGTCGGCGTGATAATTTTTTATCATGCAAAACTACCCCGCAGAATTTTATCGAAAAGAAAATAAGATGATTCACAAAGTTGGCTACACTATTTCCCTTGCTATGATGGGCATTGGTGTTTTAGAAACTCTTCATTCACTCCCTTACATTGTAAAAGGTGAATCAAGCCCTATTGGAATTGCTCTTGGCCCTGTTGTTATTGCTTGTGGCAGTATTGCGGCTTATGGCTATCTTAGAGAAGCAAAAGTAATTTATTGAAGTGGCACTAATTTTTCATCACTTTTATGGTGTGAATGGTCGTGACCAATAAAATAAACTGCCATTAAAATTATGAATGCGTGAAAAGAAGTTAATGCGAATGTAGTCCAAGCCTCTTCGTAAAATGCTGATGCAACTTCTAATAAATGTAAAACAATATCAAAAGTAAGAAAAAATTGCACAAACCGTGTCATATTGCCCCTAAATCCTAAATTTTTAATTTTTTCCCACATTTTATTCGCCTATTCCATATTTTGCTAAGGCTTCATCAACAGTTAAAACTCCTTTTTCAACATCAACAGTAAATATTCCTTGTGGATAACAAACATCTTTCCAATCACAATAAGAACAGTTCCAATCACCAATATCGTCTAAAGGCTTCTTTTCGTGATTTCCTTTTTTAGTTTTGGACATTTCTCCTGCGTCGAACAATCTTTCTGCTTTTTCATCGGAATATCTTAAATCATATTCTCTCGGAGGTGGAGTATCGGATTTTAAATTCTCAAGTTGTTGATAATATCTTTCCCTCATCATGTCAATAGTTAAATCCATTTGTTGTGCTTGAACTCCCCATTCAAGAGATTTTTCCACTTTAGGCTTTAATTCATTACCCTCCATATCTTTTACAATCACACGACCATCATATCCATCGGATAATTCCACACGAAATGACTTGTGAACTCCATTGTCACGCAAGATATAACAAATTACAAAATAAGGAATTTTAACATTGTGAAAGTCTTCAAATCTTTTTCTTGAAGCAAGATACAGTGCAGTTTGCATTAAGTGTTCTATTTGTGGAAATCCATTTGCATAAATTGAATCACGATTGCCCATTATTTGAGCCTTTCCAAAGTGTCCATATTTTGTTTTAACTTCTATTCCAATGGCTTTAGAAGGGTCAATATGAACTCTTTCAACACCATCTGCGCCGGTTTTCCATTCAGTCCACCTAAGAATAGCATCAACTTCTCCACTTAATCTAATTTCATCATCTTTATCGGGATTTTTAGCAAGATTTTGAACCATTTTAGCACCGGCTTCAAGAAGAATTCCGGCATTACCCCATGCTTCGTGCAATCCGGCTTCTCCCATGTGGCCCATCATAAAGACAAATTGGTTATTATCTGTTGATGTGTTGGTGCGAGGGATTTTCTTTTTAGAATACCATACTTGGCGAAGGCATTTCCCAACAAGAACCTTTTCACCCCGTTCATTAATCATTTCTGCCGATGCACCTGTTGGATTAACCCCTCCAAGAGATTCACGGTATTTACCCCCTCTCAATGCCGCTATTGCTGAATCGAGTGGGTCTATGGCTATTTGTTCATTATTACTTGCCGACATTGGCGTATCACTAATTAACAATTATAATAACAGGTATTTAATTCCCTATTGCTAAAGAGGCTTTTCCATCTCCCATCCATACCTTATTTTCAACAAACCATTTAACTAATTGTTCATTATCCATTAAATAAACTTCATTCGGAGGTTGTGTTACTATTTTGGGGTCAAGAATAACAAACCGCCCGTCATTTGTTTGACCGTAATTTTGATTGTGTAAATCTTCAACAATATATCCGTAATCTTCAAAGATATTAGCCGCCGCTTGACCAACTTTAATAGCGTTTTCTTCATTTGTCAAATCAGCATCTTCTCCAATGTGTTCTAATTTTTCCATTATCCATACCGCCATCAAATCGCCAATTTCCATGTTCAATACTTGTAATGCTCTTGGTGCATCATTTCTTAAAATCACATTACTTATGTGTTTTTTTATCATTTCAGTTAATTCAAATTCCTTAAAATAAATAATTGTAGGCAAACTACCATTATTGCCAACTTTAAAAACTTCATCAATGAAAAGTGCTTGCTCTTGATTTATTAAATTTTCATCATCTTCGGCATCGAGATTTACAACTTTGACAAGCCATTCGGGAAATCCTTTTCTTTCAAAAACTACACCAAATTCTCCCGAAGCGTAATAATCTCCAAGATAATTCATTATATCATTAGCAATTGGTCGGATAGAATCAATGTTAATCATAATTTATCCTTCTCAAAACGACTATTTAAACACGAACCATTTAATACAAAGCCGCATAATATAAAAATGTGCATCCTAAACTGATGGATGATTTTCCCAATGATGGTGAATTGATTCAATCAAAAAAGATGGACATTGAAGAGGCTTGGAAAATACCAATTTTATTATTGCGGTGGCAAAACAGAATTTGTAAAAAATGTAATCGTGAATTTGATATTTTAAAAGAAGGCCGATTTTATCTATGTGGTGAATGTTTATGAAACAAATAAAAAGTGTTAAACTTGGAATTAATAAAAATGCAGATGTGGTCTTGGTAGCCGATGTTGAAATGGGTGGTGAAGAAGATATTGATACATTGTTTTTATGTTATTTTACAATTTTAACAGAACCTTTGCGTCTTTCTGTTTTAACAACCGGACAATTACTTGAAAAAATTAGCATTTTATTAAATCGTAATACGGATGAAATGAAACAAATGCTTATTCAAAACCCTCAACAATATGCTATGTTTATTCAAGAAAACACTGAAAAATTAATGGAAAGTGGAGTCGAGCAAACACGAATTGTTTTAGATTCCGATGAAACTGCCAATCAAGGTCGTGCCTTGATAGCATCAATTTTAAGTTCCGGTTATTACCTACAAAAAACTAAATTTCATTTTGCTGATGGAACTATGCAAGAACAAGAACAAAAAGTTCCGATTAAAGGCATGGAACCTACATTCAAAACAATGTTGGAAATATGTAAAAAATGGAGTGAAGTGGTAGTATGAGTGAAACAGTTGATTTAGAAACAGCATTAAACCAAATGGAAAAGGATGGGACTATTCCCGATGGATTCCACATGATGTTTTTTTCCGATGAATTTAAATTGACCGAAGATTGCACAATGAATAAAATGTTAAAAATGATTACAGAATCATTTCAATGTGCTGATACGCTAAAAAGGCAGATTTATCAAATGCCCGATGGTCGAAACATTATCACTTACGAGTTTGCTTGGATTGGAGATTTTTCCAAAATACAATCTGTCATGGAGGAAATGGATTCAACTATAAACGACGGCATCAAAAGAATAATGGCGGCGAATGAAATGGAAAACACCCCTCAAAGAAGGATTCAATTCCTTACACTACAAGAGGATAACACTGAATTTTAACGAAGACGGCGAGGGATAAATTGAATATCTCTTGGTCGGTTTCCTGTAACTGCAAATAAATGCTTTCTGTTTTCATCTTTAGCACATCGGCAGAAATGAGTAATTCTGCCTCGGTCAAGTGAATCACGCCCCCAATCAGCACGAATTTTATCCATAATTTCACTTTCTTTACGAACTACACCGTCGCTCATAAATGAGATGATGAGTCGTGCTTGATACGGTAAAACTGCAAATGTCTTTTTGCGACCTGTGAAAAACTTCAAATCTTGTGTAATATCTTGTTCCATAGTAAAACCCCTTATTTTCTATTCTCGGCCACACCTATTTAAAGTTTAGCCAATAACCACATTGATTTTCTTTCTCCTGTGCAATAAAGTGATTGATAGACGGGTGCTTTGACAATATAATCTGCTACTCGCCCTGCGGAATTACGAATACTTTTAGGCAAACTTAAATCATTCTTTAAATGTTTGGCGATTTCATTTTTCGTAGCAAAATCCACATTCATTAAAAATGAATTAATAGAATTAACTGTAATTTCTTTGTGCTTTCGGATGGTTGTATTTCTTTTCGCCATGAACATTCCAACAATCCACCTGTTATAAACATGGTGGTAAAAACCCCGTTAAAAATGAAATTTACTTTTTTATTGACGAACAATTCTGCAACTGTAAATTAAATTTCTCAATTGCTTTCCTGTTAATTCCATTCCATCTTGAAGAACGGCTATCAATTCATTGGGCTTCAAATAACATTGTCCCATTATTTCATCAACAGTTTCGATGTTTGTTTCCCACCGCCATGAATAATAAGTTTGAACCTGCATAAAAGATGCCATCGGCGTTTGAGTCCCAATCCAATATATCGGATATGAAGTATCGCTCATTATTAATCACTCATAGCGATTTTTATATTCTGCGAGCATTTTATCGGCCAAATCATAAATATTTTGAACAACTTTATCATCTCCCATCAAGTTATCGGCTACAATTCTTTGTCCTACTATTGCTGTTGCATTATTGATGCACATTCCAAGAGTAATTCTTTCTTGAACTGAATCGGATTTTCGGGAGGTCTTTTTATTTCCTCCTTTCGATGGGCCAACAAAGATTTTCTTTTCTTCGGCAATAATAATCAGTGCTTGGGGATTATCATTCTGTTCAACAATGTCCCAATGGTCGCCCGAATATTTTCTATCACTGAAAAACTTATTCTCAACCAAATCGTAATTTCCGATTTCTTTAGGTCGTGAAGTTCCTTCTCGCAAAGTGAAATAAATCCGGTGCTTACCTTCTTTTTTCCAAACTTTGTATTCAACGCCTTTTTCTGCAATTACCTTTACGCCAACCATGTAATATGGTTGTTATCACAGGTATATCAAGGTCAAAGAGATTTTTTGGGATTATCGGGATTAAGACCTAAAACACCGCATAATTCTTTAAATCTATTACGAATTGTTACTTCGGTCACTCCTGCTACCAATGCCACTTCTCTTTGAGTTCTTGTATTATCTTCAAGCATACCCGAAAGGTAAATTGAAGCCGCCGCTATTCCTGTCGGGCCACGACTTGCCATAGCCTCATCACCTACTTGAACTAATATTCTTTCTGCTTTCAATTGAACGGCCATAGGAACACCTAATTGAGTGCAAAAACGAGGGATATACTCACTTGGAGATGCCAAACCAATACTCAATGTCAATTCACGCTTTAAAAATCTAAAAGTTCTGCCTATTTCTTTTCTGCCGGTTCTTGAGTGTCGGCCAATATCATCGAGAGTTCTTGGATTATTGTGCATTCGACAAGCCGCATAAAGTGAAGCCGCAACAACTCCTTCAATACTTCGACCACGAATCAATTTCTTTTCAACGGCTTTACGATAAATAAATGCCGCATCTTGAGCCACAGGTTTTGGCAAACTCATAACAGTAGCAATTCTTTTTAATTCATGTAAGGCAGTTACAAGATTTCTTTCCGTAGCATTACGAATTCTGCCTTTATTGTCAAGTCGGCGCAATCTGCCCCATCGAGAACCTAATTCCCCTGTTAATTTAACACCTGTTGCATCTTTTCTGCCGGGTGCAATTTCAGTAGTTATTCCATAATCATGTTGAAAAATATCTTTGGCAGGGCCGCTTCTTTCACTTGAAACACCTCCTGTTGATTGAAAGTTTCTCCAATCGGGGCCGTAATCCATAACAACAGCATCACGAACAAGACCGCAATCAACACAAGAATCGTGACCATCATTACTTAATTCAAATTCCTTACAGCCACATTCCGCACAAACGCCA
>TARA_R110002012_G_scaffold11112_2_pt1 | contig 13029 bp, 12 predicted proteins | sample TARA_R110002012 | Tara Oceans TARA_R110002012 (sample SAMEA4396515) | marine metagenome | biome: Westerlies Biome; feature: [DCM] deep chlorophyll maximum layer (ENVO:01000326); material: water (ENVO:00002006), including particulate matter (ENVO:01000060) such as... | depth 40 m
TTTTAAACAATCGCACGCACTTAAGGATTAATAAACAAATGTAGCCGACCCTTATAATGCAATTTGTTAAATGGTAGTTAAAAGGTTTTTTAAAACGTTAATGTTTTCAGCGTTACACTTAATTGGCTACTTTTGCGCAAAATTTAAAAATTTATGCTTTCAGTTTCAAATCTTTCGGTGCAATTTGGTAAAAGAGTGTTGTTTGACGAAGTGAGCACACAGTTCACGAGTGGCAATATTTATGGTATTATAGGCGCCAATGGGGCCGGAAAATCCACTTTCCTGAAAATAATTTCAGGAAAGCAGGACCCCACCTCGGGTCATGTTCATTTAGAGAAGGGCAAACGTATGTCTGTTCTTGAACAAAACCACAATGCCTATGATGATTTTATGGTGCTTGAAACCGTTGTGCGTGGTAATAAGGAATTATTTTCCATAAAAACCCAAATAGATAAACTTTACGAGGATTATACGGATGAAAATGCCGAAAAAATTGGTGAGCTACAGGTTGCTTTTGAAGAAATGAACGGTTGGAACGCCGACAGTGACGCCGCCGCCATGCTTTCAAATCTTGGTATTGATGAAAGCTTGCATTATACAGCGATGAAGGATTTGGACGGAAAACAAAAAGTACGTGTGCTTTTGGCCCAAGCGCTCTTTGGAAACCCAGATGTGCTTATTATGGATGAGCCCACTAACGATTTGGATTATGAAACCATCAATTGGCTTGAAAACTTCCTTGCAAATTACGATAACTGCGTAATTGTTGTTTCCCACGACCGTCACTTTCTTGATGCAGTATGTACCCACATTAGTGATATTGATTTTGGAAAAATAAACCACTACAGTGGTAACTATACGTTTTGGTACGAGAGTAGCCAACTTGCGGCACGCCAACGCGCCCAGCAAAACAAAAAAGCTGAGGAAAAACGTAAGGAGTTGCAGGAATTTATTATGCGTTTCAGTGCAAACGTAGCGAAGAGCAAGCAGGCAACTTCACGTAAAAAAATGCTTGAAAAACTTAATGTAGAAGAAATAAAACCTTCAAGCCGTCGCTATCCGGCAATCATTTTTGAGCGTGAACGCGAAGCTGGAGACCAGATTTTAAATGTAGAAAACCTCTCTGCATCTATTGACGGCGAAGTGCTTTTCAAAAATGTGGATATTAATTTGGCAAAAGGTGATAAGGTAGTTATCTATTCACGCGACTCGCGTGCCGCGACTAGTTTTTACGAAATATTAAACGGGCATGCAAAGCCAGATTCTGGTTCTTTTCAATGGGGAATTACAACAAACCAAAGTTATTTGCCATTGGATAATGAAGAATTCTTCAAAAATAACCTTTCTCTTGTAGATTGGTTGCGTCAATATGCTAAAACAGAAGAGGAGCGCGAAGAGGTTTTTTTACGTGGATTTTTGGGTAAAATGCTTTTTAGTGGGGAAGAGGCTCTGAAGAAAAGCAACGTGCTTTCAGGGGGAGAAAAGGTACGCTGTATGCTAAGCCGTATGATGATGCAACGCGCTAATGTTCTGATGCTCGATGAACCTACAAATCATTTGGATTTGGAATCTATTACAGCTTTCAACAACTCGTTGAAAAATTTTAAGGGAACTATTTTGTTAACCACCCATGACCATGAATTTGCACAAACGGTGGGTAACCGAATTATAGAGCTTACACCCAATGGTGCTATAGATCGCTACATGACTTTTGATGAATATATGGGTGATAAAAAAATAAAAGAGCTGCGAGATAAAATGTATTCCGTAGAGGCTTAAAAAAATAGGCGGTCAAAATTATTGATCGCCTATTTCTTTCAAAAACTCATCAATCGTAGATTGTGCTTTTTCTATTTCGTCTTTTCGTATAAAGATCATAGTTTGATTTGCGATACTCATAGTGAAACCTGCACGTAAACTGCTGTCGTGATCGTTTCTTTCAATTGGGCTAATTCCTATTTCATTCAACCGAGCTACCAAACCTTTTGCAATAAGGGTTGGACCTGTATAAATTCGTTTTGTTTCGGACATAAATTTATTCTTCAATTTCCTTCAAGAAGGCATCCACTATTGGTTTTGCAATGGCAAGTTCATCCTTGCGGACAAATACACGAACTTGATCGTCAAATTTACTTCCCGAGCCAAACATGACCCCGCTTTGTTCATCGTCTCGCAGGATAGGGGTTATATTCACCTCTTCCAATCTTCCTACTAGGGCTTCGGCCATGATATCTGAGCCGGTATATATTCTTACTGTTTCTTCTGTATTGTCTGACATTTGTAAAGTATTAAGTTAGTTGGTTTATTTAAAGTAATTAAGCATTGTAATATTTACTTTTCCAAATGGCGCCGTTGAAATTTTTTCCTTTTGAAAAACCGTAAAAAATAACCATTCCGCCCACACCCTTAAAAATGAACAGGAATAAAAATAGATATTCTGCAAATGTTGCGTTTGGGGTAAACCAATGCATTGGCATTAAAAGAGTGATAAATAGACTCAGCAAGGCTACAGTAAACACCAGATTCTCAAAATTTTTATACGGCCACATCAATAATTTTCTAAACGGATGCAGATCATTTCCCCATTTGTGTATCAAGTAAAAATAATCATTCCCCATTGGTGCGAATAGCAGCGGATCGTCTGCATTTTCAAGCTTAAGAAGTTTTGCGGGGGCAACAATCTTAAAGTCTTTCAAGGCAATGCCATGTTTGTTTTCAAGATTTCTAATTTCTGAAATTGCTTCTTCGGGAAAATCGCCCTTAAAAAAATGTGATCCCAAAAAGCGCAAGCGATAATTTATGCAAAGATTCTTAATGTCATCTATGTGAAAAATTTGCGAACTTTCCACCAAATCAAAATTAAAATGATTTTCAATTTCTGCAGATTCTTTCTCCAAAGTTGCTTGTATTGCTTTGCGCTGCTTTTCATTTTCGGAAAAAATTCGGTAAACTTCATCCATAACAAACTGCTCGTCAATTCTTTTTGAACGATATTTCAACAGCTGTTTTTCAATATTGGTCCGAGAAAACATAAGATGCAATTTTTTAGAAAAATAAATGTACACAGTACATTTGTGCAAAACAAGAATTTAACAAAGTTTGAGCGAAATTTTAAATGTTACAAACGCTTTTTCATTCATAGAAAATTTGGCTTCGTATTTGTTATATTTACAATCTAATTTTTTAGAAAATGTTTAGAATTGATTTAAAAATTTTTATAAATGATTTTTCGGGCATTTTGTTTTTCACTTTATTAAATTTCATACACCTATGAAAATCAAACATACATTTCTCTTAATTTTTACAATTTGTTTTACGGCAACCGTTTCCGCACAGAAATACAAGTCAACTAAGAATGCTGAGGTTACCAAAATGTTGGGAGATAGTGAGTTTACCTCAAGTAAAACGTTTTACGAAAATATTGAAGAAGCTCCAGATTTTATGATTTTGGCTAAAATCTTAAAAAATGAACCCCTGCGCAAAAAGTTGGAAAATCAAGAAATGGTTACAATTTTTGCAGTAGCGGATGAGTCGTTTTTAAATTTACCAAAGAAAAGCAGAGACTCAATTTTAGGAAATACCATTTTAGTGAACTCAATGATAAAGTATTTGGCCGTGCCTGGAAGGTTGGATAGCAATAGTATTAAAACGGCCGTGGAGAAAAATGGAGGCAAGGCATACTTGACGACCATTGAGGGGCACAAATTAGAAATAACTGAAAATGCTGGGGAATTAGTGTTGGTTGATGAACATAAAAATACCGCCAGAATAATAGCTCCAGACTATTACCATAAAAACGGTTTTTTTCATATTATAGATGGATTGATTTTTCCGCCCTCGGAAGAATAGTTTTTTAAAAGTTAAATAAACCTTAAAGTCTGGAAATTGCAAAACCGCAGTTTCCGGACTTTCGTTTATATGGACATAAACTTAAAACTAAAAAACACACTATTATGAAATCAAGACTTATTACAGCAGCATTATTTTCAATTGCCCTTGTGGCAGGAACTTCATCAATTTTTGCACAAAGTAAAATGATGAATGATGAGAAAACGGTAATGGTTGGTGGTGCCGCGATGTACCCCAGCAAAAACATTGTTGAAAACGCAGTCAACTCAAAAGATCACACAACGCTTGTAGCAGCCGTAAAAGCTGCAGATTTAGTGGAAACTCTACAAGGCGATGGTCCATTTACGGTTTTTGCGCCAACAAACGCAGCTTTTGAAAAACTACCGGAAGGCACCATTGAAACATTATTGAAACCCGAGAACAAAAAAACATTACAAGCCATTTTAACCTATCATGTTATCGCAGGAAAACATAGTGCCTCAGATATTATGAAAGACATAAAAAAAGGAAACGGTAAAGCTACTTATAAAACCGTGAGTGGTGGAACCTTAACGGCGATGATGAAAGGCAAAAATGTTGTACTGATGGATGAAAAAGGAGGAATGGCAACTGTTACTATTGCAGACGTTAACCAATCAAATGGAGTGATTCACGTAATTGACAGCGTTGTGTTACCCCAATAATTTTGTCCCAATTCCCCCAATTGTTTTAAATGAAAACAGCGACTTTTATAGTCGCTGTTTTTTATTTTATCGAAGGGTAGCGCCAAATTCGGTTTCAAATTTTTGTTGGAGTTTGCCCATTATTTTGTCAATCTGTTTATCGGTCAAGGTTTTTTCTTCGTCTTGAATGGTAAAACTAAGCGCATAGCTTTTTTTGCCATCGGGAAGATTTTTGCCTTTATAAACATCAAAAAGTGTAACAGCTTTTAGGAATTTCTTTTCGGTTTTAAAAGCCGCATTTTGTAGTTCTCCAAAGCGCACTGAATTATCAAGCAATAAAGCAAAATCGCGTTGTGCAGCTTGAAATTTGGCGATGGGCTTCAACTTGAAATTTTTTGTTGAAATTTGTTTCAACACGGCATCCCAATTAAAATCTGCGTAGAATACTTCGGCATCAATGCCAAATTCTTTTGTGATTTTTTTCTTCACAATCCCTAGCTCAACTAGGGTTTCTTTATTTCTTTTAAAAGTAATTCCTTCAGAAAAAATCTCATTTTCAACGGTTTCTTCAGTATGTCCTTGTAATCCTAAACGATCCATTAATGCGGAAACTGTTCCTTTTCCGAAAAAGAAATTACTCTTTGTTTCTGGTGTTGCCCAATTTCCTTCAGTTTTCAACCCAGTGATGAAAATGGAAAGATGTTTGGTTTCCGTTCTTCCACCAGGAAAATTGTGATAAGTTTTTCCGAATTCAAACAACTTTAAATCACTTTTCTTTCGGTTGCTGTTGTATTCAATAGCTTCCAAACCGGAAAATAACATGGATTGGCGAAGAACCGAAAGATCATTGCTTAAAGGATTGAGCATTGCAATGTTATAATTTTCCTTAATGGTTTCACTCAATTTGGCATATTTTGGATTGGTGAGGGAGTTGTTGAGCATTTCGTTAAACCCAAGCCCGGTTAATTGTAACGCAATTTTGTTTTGAACATCATAATCTTCACCTGGTAAAATGGTGGAAATGGAGGCATTTAGTTTTTGAGTAAACTTTACATTGTTATAACCATAAACACGAAGTACTTCCTCGATTACATCAACATCTCGAGTAACGTCATTTCGATAGGCCGGAATGGTCATCCCAATCCCAGTTTCGGTTACATTGTTTACTTTCATTTCAAGTGAAGTAAGAATATCTTTGATAGTTTCTTTTGGAATTTCTTCACCAATCAATTTATTTGCCTTTCCAAAATTCAGAAACACCTGGTGGTCTTCAATTTTCTTTGGATAAATATCAACCAAATCACTAGTTATCTGGCCTCCCGCGACTTTAATAATCAAAATGGCGGCATAGCGAAGCGCATAATCGGTGATGTTTGGGTCAATACCTCTTTCAAAACGGAAGGAAGCATCAGTACTCAAGTTGTGTCGCTTAGCAGTTTTACGGATACTTACTGGATTAAAGTACGCACTCTCCAAGAAAATACTGGTTGTATTTTCTGTAACCCCGCTGTTAATTCCTCCAAAAACTCCAGCAATGCACATGGGTTTTTCAGCATCGCAAATCATTAAATCTTCTTCGTGCAATTCACGCTCAATACCGTCTAAAGTTGTGAATTTTGTTCCTGCAGCTAGTGTTTTTACATTTACAGTATTTCCAGTGATTTTTGAAGCATCAAAAGCATGCAATGGCTGACCCAGCTCGTGGAGTACATAGTTGGTAACGTCTACAATATTATTTATTGGGGTAAGTCCAATGGATTTTAATCTATTTTGAAGCCAAGCAGGGGAGGCCCCAACTTTTAAATTACTCAACGTAATACCACAATAGCGAGGCGCCAATGCGTTGTCTTTTACATTTACGTCAATTTTCAGCGTTCGGTTATCTATCCTAAAACTACTTGTGGATGGTGTATTCAACTTTGCTGAAATACCTTTGTGAAGCAAGCCAGCCTTTAAGTCGCGGGCAACGCCCCAATGGCTCATTGCGTCAGCTCGGTTTGGGGTAAGGCCTATTTCAAAGACCTTATCGTTTTCAACCTCCAAAACTTTGGCCAAGGGGGTGCCGGGCTTTAGTTTGGAATCGAGAACCATAATGCCGTCGTGCGATTTTCCGATGCCCAATTCGTCTTCGGCACAAATCATCCCTTCACTTACTTCGCCACGTATTTTTCCTTTATTAATTTGCCAAGGTTTTCCTTCAGCATCGTAAAGTGTAGAGCCAACAGTTGCTACGGGTACTTTTTGACCTACGGCTACATTGGGCGCACCACAAACAATTTGTATCGGTTCGCCAGAGCCGATATCAACTTTTGTTACTTTCAATCTATCTGCATTGGTATGTTGGGTGCATTCTAACACGTGGCCAACCACAACACCTTCCAAACCGCCCTTTACGGAACAAAAATCTTCTATTCCTTCTACTTCAAGACCTAGGTCTGTCAATAATTCGCCAGTTTTTTCTGCGTCCCAAGGAAGGTTTATAAATTGTTTTAGCCAGTTGTATGAAATTGTCATAAATGTAAAATTCTAAACAGAGGGCAAAGATAGTATTTCCTTTAAAGTTGAAAGTTTAATGTTGAAAGTTTTAAGTTGAAATCGTTAACTTTTATGCAGAAGGTTTTAGTTGAAGAAAATAAATTATAACAAAAATAGTAGCCACCGCGGTTACTAAGAAAGTTACGCCCGCTCCAAAATATAGCCAAATCAATCCGGCCAACATACTGGCCAGCATAGTAGCAATACTCTGGAATGCAGTATAGGTGCCAATGGCCGTTGCGGTGTTTTCCTCTTTTGAAATATTTGTTATCCATGCTTTGGAAATTCCTTCGGTAGCTGCGGCATAAATTCCGTAGCCAAAGAAGAGCGCAATTATTACATATAGGTTTGTAGTAAAACCCATTCCGAAGTAAACCAAACTGAAGATAATCAATCCGAAAACGAACATTTTTTTTAAGCCTATTTTATCTGCAAAGCTTCCCAAGGGAAAAGCGGTGAGGGCATAAATTAAATTATAGAAAATATAGATACCGATCACCCAGGTATCATCCAGTCCTGCATCTTTCGCCTTTAGAAGAAGAAAAACATCGCTGCTGTTGAAAAGGGCAAAAAACAGAAGTCCAAGAACTACTTTTCGGTATTGTGCAGAACTTTGCTTCCAGTATTTTATGAAGGAGAAGAAATTTATTTTCTTTTGTTTAGAAGTAGTTTCTATTTTTTTGTCTTTCAAAAGAAATGAAGCAACAACTGCTAAAACCCCTGGGATGAAGGCGATGTAAAATAAATTGATATAATCTTCGGGATAGAAATAGAGATACACCAAAGCTAAAGCAGGGCCGAGGACGGCACCAAACGTATCCATGGAACGGTGGAAACCGAAGACCTTTCCTTTATTTGACTTTATTGTTTCTGCGGAAAGCATGGCGTCACGGGCTCCGGTACGGATTCCTTTTCCCAATCTATCTGTGGTTCTTGCAAAGAAAATCCACAGCGGATAAACGAAGAACGCCATCATTGGTTTTGAAATGGCGCTTAAAGAATAACCGAGCTGCACGAAGGGAGCACGCTTTGCCTTGCTGTCGCTCAATTGACCAAAATAACCTTTGCTCAATCCCGCGACGGCTTCTACCAAACCTTCCAAAACCCCAATTAAAATAATGGAAAATCCAATACTTTTTAAATAGATGGGCATGATTGGGTAAAGCATTTCGCTTGCCATGTCCGTAAACAGACTGACAAGGGAAAGGATCCAAACTGTGCGGGTGATGGTTTTCAATTAAAACGGTGGATTTAGTATTACAAGATACCGATAATCCCAATTAGTATAGCCGTAGTGGATACTTATTAGAAAATAAGCAAATAGCAATTCAATGAGGATTAGAGCAAAGAGTACTAATATTTGATAGTCTTTTTGAAGGGAGTTTATACTATTTTGCTGATACGATTTAAAAACTTTAAAAATCACATAGATTATTAAACATATTCCTAAACAATTGATTATATGACTGATTTGGGGACCGCTAAAAATTGACAAAGAAGCTGCCATCATGCTAAAGAAAAGCGCAAATAGGCACAGATATATTAGGGTGTATGAACTGCGGGATCGCATATTAATTTTTTATTTCTTCAAATTCCGAAAACGTTGCAAAAGTGTAGGGTGTGAGTAATGTGCAAACACATACAATGGATGCGGGGTGAGGTTGCTAAGGCTGTTTTTCGAGAGTTTTTTAAGGCCTGAAATTAAAGGAAGTACAGCGTATGTATGTTTGGCAAAATTGTCTGCTTGGTATTCAAACCTTCTGCTTAAATAATTCATCAACAAACTTGTGATGCCCGAAATGGGGCTATAAAGCACGCCGAAGGCTATCAATCCAATATGAAATGAGGGTTGCGAAACGTTTAGAGCTTCTGAAAGTAAAGGATTTCCTATAAACAGCGAAAGTAGCCAAAGGGTAAATCCTGTAGTGACAATAGCTGCGAAAAGGTTAAAAATGATGTGGTTCCGCTTGTAATGGCCTATCTCGTGGGCAAGGACGGCCACTATTTCTTCTTCGTTTAGATCTTTTATAAGTGTATCGTAAAGTGTTACTCGTTTTTCACTCCCAAAACCAGAAAAATAGGCATTGGCCTTTGTACTACGTTTGCTTCCATCGATTACAAAAATTTTATCTAGGGTGAATCCTACTTTGGACGCGTATATTTCTATTTGTGAACGAAGCGTCCCTTCATCCAAAGGGGTTTGTTTGTTGAAAAGCGGAACAATCAATCGTGCATAAAATAAATTCATAAAAACAGTAAATACCGTAATTATTCCCCAAGCGTAGAGCCAAAAGTTCTTGCCGGCACTTTGATAAAACCAGATGATGGCAGCCAAAAGAATTCCACCAATAATGGCTCCCATTATCCATCCTTTCAGTTTATCAAGGAAAAAAGTTTTATGTGTGGTTTTGTTAAAACCGTATTTTTCTTCAATAACAAAAGTGCTGTAATAGCTGAAGGGCGTGCTAAGGATATCGCTTGCAATCATAATAATTCCGAAGAAAACCAAGGCTATTATGATTTCATTGCTTGAAAAGGCACGGGATAAATTATCTACATATGCAAAACCGTCGAGATAGAAGAATAGGAGTGTAGCGATCAGCGAAATTGCTGATGTGAGTATTCCAAACTTATAGCGTTCCTTTTTGTACCGCTGTGATTTTTTGTATTCTTCTTCATCAAAAACATCCAGTAATTCTGAGGGAAGCGGATCGTTGAAATGTTTAGCGTTAAGATAATCGAGAATTTGGTCAATCACAAAGCTGATGACCAAGATTGCTATAATTATAAAGAAAAGAGTTTCCGGTTTCAAGTTTCTGGTTTCAAGTTACTACTGCAAACTGCGACTGCAACTGAATACTAAAATCCACGCTGGCGCTTTGCCTCAAATATAAGTATTCCCGCGGCTACGGAAACGTTCATGCTATCTATTTCCCCTTGCATTGGTATGATTATGTTTTGGGTGCTGTTTTGTAACCATTCCCCAGAAAGACCCGTCGCTTCTGTACCCACGACAACTGCGGTGCTTTTTGTGAAATCGCAGCTATGATAGGGAACGGAAGCTTGCAATGCGGCGCAATATATATTAATATTATTTTCATTTAAAAATGAAATGACTTCCGAAGTACTTCCCACTGCAATTTTATTGGTAAACAAACAACCCACGCTGCTGCGGATGATGTTTGGGTTAAACATATCGGTCTTAGGGTTGGCAATGATTACCGCATCTACATTTGCCGCATCTGCGGTTCGGAGGAGGGCACCAATGTTGCCTGGCTTTTCGGGGGCTTCGGCTATTAAAATTAAAGGGTTTTTGGGTGCTAGATGTAGGTCGGCAAGTTCTAAGGCTTTAGAATGTGCTATAGCCAAAACGCCTTCCGTTGAGCTTCGGTATGCAAGCTTTTCGTAAATATCTGAAGCGATTTCAATGAATTCGGCTTCACTGTTTGAAGTTTCTTTCAGTATAAAAACTTCTTCCTCTGAAATAATTTCAGGGCAGAAAAGGATCGTTTTCAAACGATAACCGCCTTTTATTGCCAGTGTAATTTCACGAAGTCCTTCAATTATAAAAAGATTTGTTTTGCGGCGTTCACGCGATTTTTCCTGTAATAAAACGATTTGCTTTATCAATGGATTTTGAAAACTGGAGATGGTCTTTTGCATTGCGCAAAGATACGCTACTGGTTTTTATATCCAGTGCCCAAATTGATTCGCAGCCCGAAACTTATATTAAAATAATTCACACCCTGAAAAGTATCTTCCAAGGCTTCTGGGACGTCGATATCCATAAAGTCGTGGCGAAATTCGGGAGCAGCAAAAACGCCCAAATATGGATTGAATCTATAGCTAATTTCTGGACTTAACCAAACAGCTGTTCCGGTATCATTAAAACTATCCCCCAGACCTCGATTTCTATATACGGAATAACCCACGCCGGCTCCAATTGAAATATCGAATTTACTGATATAAAAATCATAACCGGCAACACCGCCAATTACAAAATTTGCAGTGTTTTCATAATTGCCCAAGAGTGCTTGATCGGTGACCGAACCATTAAAAAAACTAAAGTATGGCCCTACAAAAAAGGTTTTATAGGTGTTTACTTTCAAAACTATTTTTGCCCCGCCGCTCAAATCAATTCCCTGATTTACAAAATTATCGCCAAAAGCAATGGGAAAATAGGCGCCTACAAGTATATTACCTATTTTATGCCCTTGATCTTCAATTGCTTCGGATTCCTTTTTGGTCTCGGGTTGCTGTGCAAAGGATGCTGAGGAAATTACTAAAAATAGAATTAGGAGCTTAATATTCGAAAACATAATTTGTCTCAAGATTTGTTAGTGGAATTTCGATGGTCTGGGTAGGCTCAAAATTTATCGAGTATTCTAATATTACATTTGTTTCCAAAATGCTTTCCACATGGATTGTTTTGTTTTCAGAAATTGAATTGAAATTACCTTCAAAACTTGCATTGAGATCGCAGTTTTCTGGGGGATCAAAAACATTTAGCGGAAGCTCACAATTGGCGGGAGTGTATTTAATTGTATAAGTTAATGTGTTTTCATCGCCCGGGATGTTATTAAAAGTAAAATTAAGCGTGGCCCTTTTTGAAAGAACGATAGTGCCTAAATTATATAAAAGCCTATTAGTGTGTGCTTCGGAAAAATAGGAACGGGTTGAATATTCCTCATTAATTGGAATGCTATAAAAATTATCCACATTTATAAGAATATCCAAAGGATCAAATTGTTCGTCCAACGAAATAAGGCTGAAATTTCCAGAGCCATCACTTCGCGTTTGGCCCAGTGGGTCGTCGTTGGCACTCGTAATAATACTGATATTTGGCAATGGATTGCCCGTTGGGTCTATAACCTTCCCCTTTACCAAAAGCCGGCAGTTGTTCTCAATATCCACATCATCGCCAAGACAACTCGTTAAAGAAAGGAGTATTGAAAGAAGTAAAAATTTTAATATATGCTTTCCCATAATTTTTTTTCACCACAAGGATACTGAAAAAGAGCAAAGAACTCAAACTTTATGATTATAAACTTTGCGTTTTAAATTTCATAAACCTTTCTAAAAGCTTCTCTAAAAATAGAGAAGCTTTTTTAATTTTAAGAAACCAAAAAACAACCATCATGAAAAAACTGTTTTTAATTGCTGCACTTATAGTATTTCTTACGGCTTGTAGGGACGATAAGAAAACCACGGGCGATGATCCACGGGTAGAAGGTACCGAACTTGATACAACCGGAGTGGAAGCTCTAGATGGGGATCAAAAGAATGCCCAAACACAGCCTGAGAAAACGTATCCCGCAACATTACAAACTGTATTTACCGCCCACGGTGGTCTGGATCATTGGAAAAAGATGAACAACCTTTGTTTTGAAATGAAAGGAAAAAATGGGCTGGAAACACATACAATTTCATTGCCTAACCGCAAAACCAAAATTGAATCAAAAGATTGGTCTATCGGTTACGATGGAAAGGGGGTTTGGCTTTTGAAACACGATTTGGGTTACGAAGGCAACCCGGTTTTTTACCACAATTTGATGTTCTATTTCTATGCAATGCCGTTTATTATTTCCGATCCGGGAACAAATTATGAGGCCGTAGCGCCCACCGAACTTGATGGCAAATTGTATAACGGTTTAAAAATTTCTTATGATAAGGGCGTAGGCGACTCGCCTGAGGATGAGTACATCCTATATTTTGAACCAAACACAAATAAAATGGTATGGTTGGCGTATACTGTAACCTTTAAAGACCAAAAGAAGAGCGATGATTGGCATTATATAAAATATGACAAATGGCAAGATGTAAATGGGTTGTTATTACCTGAAAAGCTTACGTGGTGGAACGTAGAAAACGGGAAACCCAAAGGGGAAAAGATGGATATAAAATTTGATAAGGTTACTGCTACTGAAACAATGCTTGACGCTGAGGTTTTTGCAAAACCCGAAGAGGCTGAATATGTAAAAAA
>TARA_R110002012_G_scaffold232467_1_pt1 | contig 13026 bp, 11 predicted proteins | sample TARA_R110002012 | Tara Oceans TARA_R110002012 (sample SAMEA4396515) | marine metagenome | biome: Westerlies Biome; feature: [DCM] deep chlorophyll maximum layer (ENVO:01000326); material: water (ENVO:00002006), including particulate matter (ENVO:01000060) such as... | depth 40 m
CCGAATACAAGCGACAAGAATGCAATGCTGCCATGCCCGATTCGTCCGCACACCGGACATAATACCCGTGAGAATACCAGTTCGCCAAACCTCAGGCGTTTTCGCCAGTGACAGAAACGCCTGAGTTTTGGCACATCCTGCGTTGCAGAGAAGGTCCGGAAAAAGCCCTATTAACCGTGCGTAGCATGAAGATCTCGCAGTTGCGGCATCGCGGGTTGAGCCGCGAGAACCAGCCATCTGCGCGTTATGCAGCATTATTCTCCCAAGCTGGCCGACGAATGTGCCGGACCAAGCTGCCCTTCGTTTCCCATCATCAAGCCTTCCGCCCTGTCTTTCGGCAAAATCTATTTAGGCCAATTTCCGCTGAAATCACGGTTGCGCCTGAGCATTTCTTTGCTGCATCGCAGCAATTTATTCATAACCCGCAAATCTGGAATTGTATAAATAAGTCAGCCTCCCTATTTGGCGACTTCATGCATTTACATGCAGTCTTGTGCGCTGCTCTCGCAGGCCCGATCTGACTAAGAGGTCTCCCTCATGAATTATGACGCATTTGCCCTTTCGGGGCTTGGCTTGGCTTTTGCTGAATCGGATATCCGTTTCGACAAAATCACCCATCTGGCTTCAAAACTTTTGGGTGCACCTGTTTCACTGCTCACTGTCATTGACGATCTGGGAGATCGGCAACTGCTGAAATCTGCCGTTGGTGTCCCAGACGAGTTGCAACAAAGCCGCTCCACGCCGCTAAGACATTCCTTATGCAAACATGTGCGAGACAGCGGCGCCCTGTTGTATCTGGCGGATATTCGAGAACATCCACTGCACATGCACAATCCAGCAGTAGATGCGTTTGGCATTGCAAGCTATCTTGGCGTTCCATTTCATGGCGAGCGCGGCAAACCGCTGGGTGCCCTTTGCTGCATGGACCGACGTCCGCGATCATGGACTGAGCAGGAAGTGGAGCTATTGATGCAGTTGGCTTCGATCGCGGATGACCAGTTCTATTTGGCGTCTGCGGTAAGAGATCGTGCAAGGGCTAAACTTATTGCTGAAAGAGCGGCGTCGACCCGAGCGAGTTTTCTATCGCATGCGAACCATGAGGTCCGGACTCCCTTGAGCGCAATTTCTGGGGCCGCGCGCCTTCTTAGTGCTATTTCGTCAGATGATAAGACGCAGGGCTTGGTTGAGGTGATTAAGCGCAATACGTCTCGACTGCGCGCGCTCACGGAGGATCTGGTTCGCATCGCAGAGTTGGACACGGCAACCGCTGCCATTACTGAAGAATCTTTTGATCTTATCAACGTGATCGAAGATGTCGTTGCCCGGCACCACGAGGCCGCGCGAGCCAAGGGGATAGCTCTGACGTCGAGTAGTCAGGCCTCAGACGATATGGTCTTCTTATTCGATGTCGACATTCTCACAAACGTGGTGGATCAGCTTGTGTCGAATGCGATCAAATTTACGACCGCGGGTGAAGTTCAGGTGGCTGTAGAAGTGCCTTCGGCAGAAGACGCTGTCATTATTCGCGTTGGCGACACCGGGAGCGGTATGGGACCTAATTTGCAAAGCAGGCTTTTTGAAGAGTTTGAAGGACATGATCCGAGAACTGCCCGGGAAGGCGGCGGGACCGGGCTTGGGATGAACATCATCAAACGTGAAATTGATTTGCTGGGGGGCACCATATCACTGTCCAGTGATCTCGGGGAAGGAAGCCACTTTACCATTCGCCTCCCTACAGCCCATAGCTTGACGACCAGCGAACCAATGGAAGATGATAAACAGAGTGACGATCAACATATCACCTGTCTTGAATGTGGTGAGAAGTTGAACATTCTGCGTCGCCATATTAGCCAGAAGCACGACATGACGCCGGAAGCTTATCGCACTAAATGGGGCTTGCCAGATGACTTTGAACTTTCGAGTCCAGCTTACAGGGCAATGCGGAACGCTGTTAGAAACCGCAAGTAAACAGCTTGCTACCTGCGGCGAACGGCGGGTTTGTTCGCACCGGACATAATTCCCTTGCCAGAACCTATGCACCAAGAACGGTCCATATTGTCCCCCTGCCCTGCTCCACGCGAGATCAAAGGCTTAGCAGCGCCAGAACCCCAGGACGAAACCTCCTCGGTTTTGGCAGGTTTCTGACCGACTACTCGTAGCCGCGCTTCGCCTTCGCCATGTGCAACTTAAAGCGAGCATCTTTGGCGTCCGCTTCACTGGCAAACCAGTCCGTACGGACTTGACCGCCGCGCCCTATCCGGCCCCACTCGCGAACAAGCCCCCAGTCTCCAAAGAGACCGAGCATGATATCCATTCGGTAGAACCGGCGTTCGTTCTTTGAGTTGTCGATCCGTGTTAGAACCATGCCGCTACCCCCACATTCTGGCAGCGATGTCTTGCTCTTCTTTACCTACGGCATCGGCATAGATCGCAGTTGTGCTGAGTTGCGCGTGGCCCATCCACTTTTGCAGCATGTGCAGCGGAATGCCGTTCACCGTGGCGTTTATCCCGAACCCATGGCGCAAGCCCTTCGGGCTGCGGTGTGGCGCGTCCGGTATCCCGGCCTCGATCATAATGCCTTTTACAATTTGCCAGACGCGGACGCGGCTGAGCGGCCAGATCGGTGTCGCCGACTGCTTGCGCGTTTTCTGAGCTTCCCTGATGCCATGGGCGGTGTTGAGGGTGTCCAGGTAATCCGGAGGCACCGGGACGGATCTGTAGACGATCTTCGATCTGCCAGATGCGTCCCTGCGCTTCTTCAAGCTGCGGATGGTGATCGTCCCACCCGACAGGTCCACACGGGCCGGGGTGATCTCGAGCAGTTCTGATGGACGACAGCCTGTAAAGAGAAGGGTCTCGCAAAGTGTGCGGTCGCGGGCAGGCTTTCGCCGCGCCATAGCCAAGAAGGCGACACGCTCTTCGGCGTTGAGGTAGAGCCGGTTTCCGGCGGTGTCATGGAGGCGCATTTCGCTCATATTTAACAGTTTACCCGAAAGCTGTTAAACGGCGAAGCTATTTTCGCCCCCCTACCCTACCGTGTCACGAGTTTGGCATGCGCCGTCCTTAACACTATTGGTCATAGTGTTAAGTTGTCCTCGGCGTTCCGCATTTCAGCCCAGGAGCTTGGCGAGGCTTTTTCGCCCTTCGCTGCGCGGTGCAGGAAGGTCGGCGGAGCAGACTTTGCTGCCGTTTGCTGTGGACGCACAGTTTCCGTTGCGGTTGCGAAGACCTTTTGGAGGCAGGGCGGTAAGCCGTCATTGGCTGCGCCGTGCATTGAGGTCCGCTTAGTGGTCACTTGCAATTTGATGGCTTTGTATTGAGGCAAAACAAACTAAGCCTCAACAATGAAACGTCGTTCCTTCGACAAGTTTGTGACATAGTTTTCAATCAAACCGAACCCAAATTATTAAGGTAAGAATGATGCTAACCGTCGCCCATTCCATGCACGCCGAGCATGATATTGCCCTCGTCCTGCTGGCAGTTCTCTTGTGCGCTTTCGGTAGTTGGGGCGTCGCAAAGCTCTTCAGGCATGCTTTGAAACACTCGCGGCGTCAGGCCCTGATTTGGTATTTCATGACTGCTGTTACTTCAAGTATCACCATTTGGTGCACACATTTCATCGCAATTTTGGCCTACCAGCCCAATGCTCCTTTCAGCTTAGATTTGGGTCTGACATTCGTTTCGCTTTTAATTGCTGTCGCAGGCTGTACGATCGGCATACTAATCGCCGGCATGTTTCGAACCAAGCTAACGACCTTTATTGGAGGGGGCGCCCTCGGCCTATCAATATCAGCGATGCATTACACCGGAATGGTCGCCTACAGAGTCGAAGGTATTGTATCTTGGAATCCGGCCTACCTTGTCGCATCGGTTCTTTTCGCGATGGTCTTCACAACCATCGCCTTGTTTCTGGGCGCCCAGGCCAGAGCATACACCACCCTAAAAATGACTCTGACTTTCGCATTGGCAATAGTTGGGTTGCACTTTGCTGGTATGGCCGCGTTTAAAGTTGCACCAACCGCCCGTCTTCAGGGGGATACTAACCCTTATGAAATGAAACTACTCGCCTTAGTTGTTGCTGGCACCGCCGTGATAATCGTCCTTGGTGGGCTGTTTGCATATTATATCGAAAACCGCACTCGGATGGAAAATATCGATGAGCTGCGCAAGGCGCGAGACGAAGCCCGAAACGCCAGCCTTGCCAAGTCCGAATTCATGAGCGTATTAAGTCACGAGCTGCGCACGCCTCTGACCATCATCAACGGATATGCTACTTTCTTGTCTGACCTAAAGGGTAGCACCCTTGAAAAGCTGAAGCCGGATGAGCAAATTACCAGAACTCACTTCGATGCATTGGGCGACCAGACAGAGCGGTACGGCGGGCGGATCAAAACTGCGGGAGACCATCTGCTGCTAATTATTAACGAAATTCTTGACTACACAAGCATTGAGCTGAACTCTGTTAAGCTGAATAGAACTGAGTTCCACGCTGGTGATTTCTTAACAGTAATTCGGCAACAATTTCAAGGGATTGCGTCTGAAAAACAGTTCCAAATCGAAATTGAATATGATGATTTCAACTTATCCGTCGACCGCGGACGGTGCCAACAGATCATCATCAATCTGGTTGGCAACGCACTTAAATTCTCTCAGGGGTCTAAAATATCTGTCAGGGTCAAGATTGTCGGAGACGGCTGCCGCTTTGAGGTTGAAGATAACGGTTGCGGGATGCCAGACGAAGATCTCCAGCGCATTTTTCAAGCCTTTGTCCAAGTCGAGTCCGCTAAGATAAGCACAGAAGGCGGCACCGGTTTGGGGCTGGCAATTTGCAAAAAGCTCTCTGTTGCGCACGGCGGCGACATTAACGTCGAAAGTACCATGGGCGTCGGCACGAAGTTTATTGTGACTCTTCCAGATTGTGCCGTCGCAGTTAAGTCAGCGAAAGCAAAAGTCGCGGCCTAATTGGTCGGTTTGCTGCAACGATCATGTTGATTGATATGCCAGAAGTTGGCCATCGCGATAGCAAAAAAATTGCAGCATTTGCGGGGCTCGCTCCAATGACGCAGCAATCGGGAAAATGGCAAGGGAAAGGCCGGATCATTGCAGGAAGATCGACGCTCCAGCGCGCGATATACATGCCTGCACTGGTCGCCATTCGCTTCAACGAAGACCTCAAGGCCGCCTATCTACATCTACTCAATGCCGGAAAAGCGAAGAAAGTTGCGATCACTGCCGTCATGCGCCGCATTGTCGTTCTTGCTAATACGCTCCTACGAGAACTACGCGATTGGCAGCCAGAACGCCCTTGACCAAGACGGATACTCGACCGCCCGTTTCGGAAATGATCCACTTTTCAAAGAACATCGGGGCAAATGTAGGGTCGAGCCGAGTCGGTCAGGCGCGGAATGGGACGCACCCGACAGGTATGTCATCCGGCTTTCATGCAATGATCCGCCAATTTGGCAGAGTAATGCTGGCGATTGTGCGGTCAGAAGCCGGCAGGATCTCAAATCTGCCGCCATGCATTTCGACCAGCTTCCGCGTAAGGGGCAGTCCGAGGCCCATGCCGCGTCGAGTCCCGCGTATCGACAGATCACCTCCGACAACGAAAGGTCGATAAAGTTCTGCCAAATCGACATGACTATCAAGATCCCCATCGTCAGCCACTTCAATACGCATCGCACCGTCATCATCTAAACGGGTGGAGATCGAAATTTCATCGCCGCCATGAAGTACCGAATTCATTATCAGAGCTGTCAAGCTGAGGCGGATATGATCTGGATCAACAAGCACTCGGTTCAATTCGGCATCGGAGTTGGCTATGATCGATTTGCGCTGCGCTTCGGGCGTTATCGAAACTATTTCGATTGTTTCTAAAATAATCCTGTTTATAAATGTTGGCTGCTCGTTCAGTACGAGATCTCCCGTCTCAGCGACACTGAATTTGGTGATAGTCTCAATCAGATTGCCAAGATGTTCGCTGGCCTTTCGCGCCTTGCTGGCGAGCTGGTTCAAAGTGCTGCCCTGCGTTTTGTATTCCAGCAGTCCCAATCCGCCAAGAACTATGGTCATTGGCGTTCGCAGCTCGTGCCCCACCAAAATTGCGAAATTTGACCTCTGGATGTCATCGTTATCTTTAACCGATGCTACCGGAGGTTTCTCGAGTGCGGCAATAACCGCGTCGCCAAGCTTTTGAAGAATGTCGAGTTGGTTCTGCGATGGCATCTGATGGGGTTTCGTATCAAGCGCGCATAGACTTCCAATTCGAAAACCCGAGGACATGACCAACGGCACACCGGCGTAGAAGCGATACTGTGGGCCTCCCTCGGCTACCATCGGATGAGAAGCAAACTTTGGATCAAGGCTGAGGTCGGGTACCACCATCACCTCATCGGACATGATCGTATAGCTACAGAGCGAAATTCTGCGCGAGATTTCTTGTTGTTCAATGCCGACGGCGGATGGCAGCCATTGTGTATCTTGGGCGATGGCACTTACAAGCGCTATCGGACAATCGAAGAGTAGGCGCGTTGCATTGCAAATCGCGTCGGCGGCAGGGTGATCGTGGCTTGCCAGGCTGGGCAGGTTCCTGACTGCTTGTGCGCGGGCTTCGTCATTGAACGGTATTGGGCAGAATTCCATTGAGGCGCTCCTCTTCGACGTTGCCTATCGGTGCCACTTACGGCTGCTGATAAAAAATCGGTAGAGCTACTGGGAGCCAGATGCCAGCGATCCACTTCTATTCTTCATCAATGTCTCAAGGGAGCAACAGTAATGTCTGTTCTATTTAAATCCATGTTTTACAATGCACGATTGCTGGCGGCGCGCGCTCCGAAGAAGCAGCTGTTGTCGCAACTCCTTCGAAAGCTCATTTTGTTCACGCTACCGACCTTGGTATACTGTACGGTTGGTGTCCTGTCTGAGCCCATTCTACATTTCGAGCTGAATGGTTCGGAGCCGGTGTAGCCTATTGTCCATATTTTAAACTACTTGTAGCGCCAAAATCATTCCGTAAATCGACAACGTTACCACGAGAGCATCAACAACGTCACACCTACCGACGTCTACTTCTGCCATGACAAAGAAATTTTAAAACAAAGGGAAAGAATCGGATTACCTCTTAGCTGAGCGCAGGCCGAATTGGTCTGGCGGCTTTTTCTATGCTATTTTGGCTTCATTCGCGACTAAGCAACCGCGTTTTCGGCGGCGTGGCAGCAGATCATCGGTCCCGACATGCATAGAACGCTAAAGAAAATAGTGGTTTTTGCCATCTTGTCGGTCTCAGCCTATCTGATGATCGCGGTGGGTCTTATCTTAACGCAGTGGTGGCATGGTGCGGCATACAACCCTGTCACGGCATTGTGGCTTCGAGGTCCTTTTGCCTGATCTGCGCGGTCACGGCGTAGCGCCCGCGACACGAGGCGATGTCGGCTACATCGGGGCGTTCGAAGATGATCTGGCGGATCTAATCGCGGCCTATAGGCGGCCCGAGCAACCCGTATACATGGTTGGCCATTCCAGCGGAGGTGGGCTTGTCGTTCGGTTTGCCGGTTGGGATCATGGGAGCGTGCTCAGCAAGGCGGTGCTGCTCTCCCCTTTCCTGAAATACGACGCCCCGATCATGCGCGACAACGCGGGGGGGATGGAGCCATGTTCTTGTGCGCCGGGTCATAGGTCTGACAATGTTGAACAAGGTTGGTCTCAGGATATTGAACGGGCTGACGGTTATTCAGTTTCGGTTTCCACGAGACGTATTGGACGGTTCGCAAGGTGCGACGGCGACAACCGGCTATAGCTATCGTTTGAACGCCTCATTTGCCCCCCGCGATGACTACCTTGCTGATATCGCCGAGTTGCCCCGCTTTCTCTCATTGGCGGGTGCCGATGATGAAGCCTTCGACGCTACACTGTTCGAGCCGGTAATGTCGGCGGCAACCGAGAACGGCGCCTATGAAATCCTTCCCGAAACCGGTTATCTGGATATCATTAAAGGCCAAGATGCTGTCATGCGGACTTGCACGTTCCTGCGGAACTGAGACCGACCCGGCCCGTGCTACGAAATAACGGAGCCGTCATTCAATTCCCCCAAATGCCGCGCTCGATGGTCAGTGTCAGCTTTACGCATGCCGCACTGCGGCATGCGGGAACCAGTCCAAAGGTCCGCTTTGGGCCGTCCCTTGCAGAAAAATGGGATGCTGCGACTGCGAATTGCTTCAAGCTTTGGACAGTCACTAAGGGCTCGAACCCGACCTTCGCAGCGATCTGAACCACGGGCCACAATGCGGACTTTACTGCCGTTCGCCGTGCCGCAACCAATGACCGCTCCCAGCTCGAAGCGGACCCAATTTTGGCTGCGACCAAGTCGAGGGACTACGTGCAGGATGCTGACTTTCGCTGCAGTTAGCGTCAATGTCTACTTTGACGGAAACAACCACTGAGACGGCTATCGTGAAAGGGCAGTCTTAATCGCTTTTGCAAGGCTTTCAGCTGTGAACGGCTTGCTTGTAACAACCGCTGACGGATAACTTGCCGTGATGCTTTCGGCATCTCCATACCCGGTTGCAAGTACAAAGGGGATGTTTTGCTCCGCCATGGCTTGCGCCACAGGAAGTGACGTCTGATCGCCCAAATTCACATCCAGCAGGGCGAAGGTTATGTCGTTGACGTCAAGTATTGCCAGAGCGTCGGCCACGGAACCTGACATATGAACTGATTCAGCGCCAAATTTTTCCAGCGTATCAGAGGCGTCCAGTGCGATTACCATGTTGTCCTCCACAACCAGAACATCGCCGCTCAAGTACTTTGTCGAACTTGGCGCAATGTCTGCAGTTGGGCTGACGTTATCCGCGATAACCTCCTCAACATCAGAAATGGCTGTGGCCGGGATCATAATGTCTGCTTCAAATCCAGAGATAAGATAGCGCGTGTTGACTCTGCCCTTTAGTTCGTAAGGCACCGTTTTCTCGATGATCGTCGTGCCAAACCCCTGACGGGTTGGCGCTTTAACTGGCGGACCGCCAATCTCTCGCCATTTGATCAGCAACGCGCCATTATCCTGCACGCGGAGGTCAATTTGGATGTTCCCAGAGTGGTCCGTCAACGCTCCGTATTTCGCCGCGTTCGTTACCATTTCATGGATCACCAATGCCATGCTTGAAAACGCCTCGGGCATTAACGTGGGCGCGTCACCGGTGATGATAACGCGCTCCTTAGCATCCGTGAGAAAGGCATTCACTTCGACATTGATAAGCTGCCTTAGGGAACTTGGGGACCACGACAGCCGCGTAAGCTGATCATGCGCCCGCGCCAAAGCCTGCACGCGTCCGTCAAGAACCTTGGTATAGGTTGCGATGTCTTTCACTCCGCTCCGACTTTGAGAAACCAACCCTCGGATCAGGTTGAGGATGTTGCGCACGCGGTGGTTCAACTCGGCGATCAGCAGTTCTTGCTTGTCAGCCGCCTTCTGGCGCGAGTCGTTCGCCTCATCCGTCAATTTCAGCACGATCTCGATCAACGACACCCGCAAGGACTCGCCGATCTGCACTTCACTGTCCGTCCACGGCGCAGAGGTGTCTCTGACACTTTCAGACCACGCCTCGAAGCTCTTGCGCGGGGTAAGGCGCGTGCCGTTCGGCCCGACGGATGCCGGCTTTTGAGGGTTGCCCGCCCATCTGACCGATTTGATCACCTCATGGCGAAAGAAGACAATATAGTCCCCCGGCGCGCGCGAGATCGGAACGGCCAAAAGGCCCGCAACATCGGCCGAGAGGGCCTTTGCATCAGGCCACAACGCCTGCAGCCGATGTGTTGCAAAGACCTGCCCTGGCGGCAGGGTATTCAGGAAACCCACCAGCTTTCTAAAGTCCTTGTCGTTAGGGGCGCTGCCGAGAGACGCATAACGCCCATCGGAATACACCGCGACGCCGTCATTGACGATCAGGCCTGCCAGTTCATCCGCGATCACTTTGAACCCATCGACCAGATCCGTACCGCCAGACAATCGGACCATCAGATTGTCGTGCATCTGGCGCGCCTTGCTGCTTTGAACACGCGATGCAATGTCGATCTTCTGCACAAGCTCATAGGAAAAGAACTGCGCAAAAAGCTCGATTGCGGCGCGCCGCTCAAAATCGATATGGCGCGGTGTTTCATGGTGGCAGGCGAACAGCCCCCACAGCTTGCCATCCTTGATGATGGACACGGACATTGAAGCTGCCACGCCCATATTGCGCAGATACTCCAGATGAATGGGCGACACGGCGCGGGTTACGGCCAAGGACAGATCCATCGGGCTGCCTTGGGCATTTGTCGACGGCACAATCGGGGATACGGCTCCGTCGACATCTGCAATGAGCCGCAGCGTGCTGCGCAGATACAAGGCGCGCGCTTGCTTGGGGATGTCACTGGCGGGGTAGCGCAGGTCCAAAAAGGGCTCCATGCCCGCTTTGCGCTTTTCGGCAATAACGACGCCCGTGTCGTCTTCGTCAAATTGATAGACCATCACACGGTCAAAACCCGACATGACCTGAATGGCCATCGCAGCCTGATTGCAGGCCGCCCTGAGATCAGGCGCGCGTTTAACCCGAGCCACCAAAGGCTGGACCAAACTCATATCGCCGCGATTTTTGCTCTCAAGCTTTGGTTCAAACTCAAAGACATATGTCTGGTTCAAAGCGTGAACCGAGACATCAAACAGCTTGCCATCGTGCAAGACGTCGTAGCCAAACAACCGGGACGAACTCGTCTCTACGTTCAGAAGCTGGAGCTGGGTTCGCAGATCGTGGACCGTCCGCTCTGGCAAGAGGTCCTTCAACCGGGCGCCCACCGCATCATCTGGTGCGATGTGCAGAATGTCCTGTACATTGGCGGAGACATGGCTGACCGAAAAGTCAGCGGAGGTCGCAATCAGACACCCGTAACTCTGCACGCCCCCCAACAGGTGGATCGGCTCACGGTCGCAGTTGGTAAGGTCGACGACAGCGTCTGCCGGGTTGTCTGTTTCTTCGGTCATACGTGTTCGGTCTCGGTTGTCGCTATCTTGGCGTAGGCCGCCGCGAAGAGTTGGAATTGTGTCTTAGTGTCTTTGACAATGTCAGCAGCACGCGGACCATCAGCAGGAATAGCCGTCAGGGCGCGGCAGGTTGCGGGCCATAGCTTTGGATCACCGGCTTGCCCAAAATAATTGTTCGCACGTCGAACGCGCGGATCGGTTGATGCGCCCCACCGCTTGCACAGAATTTTTGAACCCAAGCGCGAACCCGCGACCATGTAGTCAATTGCTAACGGGTCAAGCTTGCGCGGGAGCGGCAACGGGGGCGTCTTGGGTTTGGCCGACAGAATATCGAGGTCAGCCGCAAGTTCAGCGATCATGTCTGAGAGCGTTGCCGTTGATAGGCACGGCTCCGAAGCGCGCGATTGCATCAGGACGAAGCAGCTTAGGTGGATCTGCAAAAAATTGGCGAAATCATCCAGTCGCGTAATGTCGAGCGTCGTAATCATTCGATCCACCAGGTCGTGATCCTTGCGTGACCTGTCTCGAAGCGCGTGACGGAAATCTCGTTGCATCAGGGCCCTACGCTTCAAAAGAGGAAACCGATGCCGTCGGATGTTCGCTCTTGTATTATCCGGCCATCTCTTGTCGCCGGGATCATCAATTCATCGCATGATACAAATTTCTCGCTCTCAACAAAAGGTCGTTCTCGTCGGACACATGGGGCTCCGAACGTTCTGCGTCGAGGGAAGCACCCCGGCACTGAGCGAAACCAATGCAACTGTAGATTGCTACATTAGTATCCCCCCAAGCACAAAGCAGGCCTTTAGTGCGAATTGTCCTAAAGGCCGCTCTGGGGCGGTCAAGTTGCGAAGTACGCCAACGGTTCGCAACTTTGCAAAGGTCACTATCTGGGGCGCATAGCTGCCATTCGGACCTTTCGCAGCATCCGGCAAATTGGGCTCGAAGCCGACCTTCGCCGCGCGCTGCACGAACGACCGCTGTCAGCTTAGCGTAGGATTTCACACTCTCCCGCAAACGACCCGATCAAGCCGGAGCCAGCGATCTACGCGAAGCCTATAACGTTTTCCTTGTGCGAGCCGATGGCACAACCGAGATATTCTCATCTTATCCCGCGAATTGAGGCGATCCAGAGCGCAGCGCTCTCGCGATGTAGTGCCGGACGAGCAAGGTGCGGTGTAGGTGAACCTTCAACGAGCTGAATGCGTTAGTGCCCCATCATGGAAAAATTGCAAAATGACCGAGATAATAACCTAAAGCGCGGCATCCGCGTCGAGATCGCGAGCCTTGTCTACAACCTCATCGAGGTTGTCGTTTCCGTAACGGTGGGGCTCCTGACTGGCAGCGCGGCGCTGGTGAGTTGGGGTCTTGACAGCACGGTCGAGGCAACCTCGGCCGCGACACTGATCTGGCGCTTGAAGGGCGAGAAGGACGGTGCGGACAAGCAGACGGTTCTGCACCGCAAGAAAGTCGCTCTCTACGTGGTTGCTTGTGCCTTCTGGATCGTCGTTGCAGCGATCCTTTACGAGGCGGTGTCCGCCTTCATCTCGCAGGAGGCGGCGGGCTTCAATTGGTGGGGGATCGCGATCCTGTTTGTCTCTTTGGCGGTCAATCCACTGCTGGCCTGGGGCAAGTATCGCTACGGCAAGCGGCTCGATTCACCTGCCCTGAAATACGATGCCAAGGACACCCTGATCTGCGAATACCAGACCGTCGTAGTGTTGGCCGGAATCGGTCTGACGCAATGGATGGGCTGGTGGTGGGCCGATCCGGTCGCGGCGCTTCTGATCGTACCCTACGTTGCGTGGGAGGCGTTCGAGGCCACGAAGGATGCGCGGTCGGTCGATCCGGACGAGGCCGAAGCTACTGCCGACGCCTGACGTTGCGCATGATGAACCGGTTCTCGGGCAGGGGTGGCAGCTCTCCCGTGTCCAGCTCCAAATCCTGATCCCACACATCGTATTCGATGTCGTTCACAAGATATCTGCAAAACGCCTTCATCTGGCTGATCGCGA
>TARA_R110002012_G_scaffold166397_1_pt1 | contig 13025 bp, 8 predicted proteins | sample TARA_R110002012 | Tara Oceans TARA_R110002012 (sample SAMEA4396515) | marine metagenome | biome: Westerlies Biome; feature: [DCM] deep chlorophyll maximum layer (ENVO:01000326); material: water (ENVO:00002006), including particulate matter (ENVO:01000060) such as... | depth 40 m
ATTATCGTAAGGGTGGTCGAGTTAAATATGCACATGGAGGAAGACCTCAACGTGGTAATTTCGATAACGCAGATGAGTATAGAAATGCTTTAGATAATTGGGCCAGCGATCCTGCTCATACTGTTCAGAGTGTATCTCCACAAAGAACTACTCCAGAAAGAATGGCAGAAATATCTGCAATGCCAGGAGTTCCTTCTCCTACAGGTATTAAATCTATTGATGAATATAACGTAGGACTAGCTACTCCTCCAGAAGATAATAATTTAATAGCTACCCCTACTAAAACACAAACTACTATAGAACGCGGACAAGATAGAAAAGTTGTTGGAGGATCAAAAGGTGTAAATTATGTTCCTAACGTTGTTACTGACAGTAGTAAAACTAAAGATACAAGAAATATTTATACTGAAGAAACAGAAAAAAAACTTACTGCAGCTAGAAAAGATGCAGAAGCCACAAGAAGAGGAGAAACTCCTTTACCTACAATTCCAGATGCTCAACAAGTAAGTGGAGATATTGCTACACCTGATACTCAAGTACAGCAAATAGCAGATACAGGACAGGCAGTAGCTACAAAAGCTGTAAGCGATTTAAAAGATACAGCTACTACAGCACAAGCAGCCATATCTGATACACAAGCTCCCATGACTGCAGCTCAAATGCAAGCGGCACAAGCAGACACACCTACACAAGTTCAAGCAGCTTCAGGATCAATAGGAAGCGAAGAAATTGCAAAAGCTGCACAAGTAGATAGAATTACTCCTATAGAAGGAGCAACAATAAATATTCCAACAGGAGCTTTAGCTGAAAGAGTTACAGGAACTGTTAGTCCTCAAGCAATAGCTACAGCAGCTCAAGCAGCAGGAACTACTTTATCTAGAGTTACTAGAGCTAAAACACAACTTCGTAATTCAGGAATGTCTGAAGAAGCTATTACTTCTTTAGGTAATGATCCAGAAACTCTTGAAAATCGTTTAATGGATTTAACAGAACAAGAACGAGGAATTATTGGAGATCTTCCAGAAGAAGCTTTAGTATCTAATCAACTCGATAGTCTTTTAAAAGGAATGGAGAACGGAGAAATACCTGCGTGGGCTAGGCCTGCTGTATCTGCAGTAGAACAAATGTTAGCTGAAAGAGGACTTGAAGCTTCTAGTGTGGGTAGAGATAATTTATTTAATGCTATTATACAATCTGCTATTCCTCTTGCTCAATCTAATGCTCAAGCTATACAAGCTAGTGTAGCTCAGACAAGAGAAATAGAAGCTAGAGAAGATCTTACAAACGTACAGTTAAGACAACAAACAGCTTTGCAGAACGCAGCTACTGTATTTCAAATGGATATGGCTCAATTTAGTGCTGATCAACAAACAGCATTATCTAACAGTAAGTTTTTACAAACTGTAGGATTAACTGAAGCAACTATGGATCAACAATCTATTATTCAAAATGCTACATTACTAGCTCAAGCTAATTTAGCTGAAGCTAATTTTTATCAACAAGCACAAATACAAAATGCTAAATCTTTTTTAGCTATGGACGTAGCTAATCTTAATGCAGAACAACAATCAAATATATTAACAGCGCAACAAAGACAACAAACTATGTTATCTAATCAGGCTGCACAAAATGTAGCAGCACAATTTAATGCTACAAGTGAAAATCAAACACAACAGTTTATGGCTAGTTTAGCTCAACAAGTAGAGCTTAATAATACAGCGCAGTTAAACGCTATAGCACAGTTTAATGCTACAGCGCAAAACCAAGTAGATCAACAAGTAAGAGGACTGACTGTAGATGAAAATAAATTTAATGCTCAAATGGCTACACAGGTTAGTCAATACAATACACAGTTAGCTTATGATAGAGCTAAATGGAACGCTACTAATGCACAAGCTGTAGAGCAATCTAATATTGCTTGGAGAAGACAAGCTAACACTATTAATACAGCAGCTCAAAATCAAATTAATATGCAGAACGCACAAAATTTATTTGGTATGTCTCAACAGGCTCAAGCTTTTTTGTGGCAAGAATTAAGAGACAGAGCTACTTATGAGTTTCAAGCAGCTGAAAAATTTGAAGATAGAAAAACACATTTAATAGCACAATCATTAAGTAATGAAGCCCAAAGTGCGCAGTATTGGACAAGTATAACAACTTCTAATTTATCTAAAGTATTTGATAGTTTAGTAAACATAGGAATATCTAGAGTAACAGGAGAATCATAATGGCATTATTACCATTTTTAGCAGTAGGAGGAGGACTATTAGCCGCTTCTTCTAAAAAAGTAAGAAAAGAAATAAAACGCTTTGGTAAAAGAGTTAAAAAACAGCTTAAAAGAACTGTAAAGAGTAAAGCATTTAAAATAATTGCAGCAGCAGCTCTTATAGTTACTGGTGCGCATTTTGTAGCAGGAATGTTGCAAGCCGCAGGAGCAGGAGGTACTGCAGCTGTAGCTTCTACAACTGCTGCTAATACTGCAGCAACGGTAGCTACAAATACTGCAGCGACTGCCGCAACAGCTAATGCAGGTATAGTAGCAAAAACAGCAACAGCAATAGCTAATGGAGCTAGAACTGCATATACTACAGTAACTAATGTAGCAAGAACAGCAGGGGGATCTACTACTGCTTTTTTAACTGAAGGATTTAATAAAGTAACAGGAGATGTTACAGGAGAAGCTGTAAAAGATACTGCTTTAAATGTTGATGCTACTCAGTTTAATACTCCTGCAGATGCTATGGTAGATTTTAAAGCAAGCGAATTAGCAAAAACACAACCTAAACCTCCTTTTAAAGCAATAGCAAAATCAGAACCTACACTTGTAGAAAAAATGTCGCAAGTTCAAGAAAGAGGTATGCCTACTTATGAAAGCATAACTACTGCTCCTGCATCTGTAGCAAAAACTGGAAAAACTGTAGGAAAAACAAGTTTATTAGCTAAAGAGTTTGGACAAGAATTTAAAAAACAAACAACACAGTCTGATACAACAGCACCTACTCCTGCTTCTTTTGATTCTTACACAGAAGCATTTGAAGGAAGTGCATTATTTACACCTCAACAAATAGCAGATTTAAAAGTAAATCTTCCTTTAATAGATCCTAGAACTTTTGCATCAGGAGCTATTGATGCTAATGCTTTCTTTAGAACTAAACAACAACTTGCATAACGGAGATACAAATGGCAGAACCAACTTACGATAGATCAGGATTAGAATTTTTAGCTACTCAAGGTGCGCCTGTGCCTGGAGAATCTTTAACAAGAAGCCCTGATCAACCTTATCCGTGGGAAAGAGCTACTCAGTTTACATCTGTAGCTCCTGCTTTAGACGCTACTTTTTTAGAATTAACAGAGCCTGAAACATATCACGATCTTATTAACTTAATGAGACAAGGTGTTCCTGTTGGACAAATTACAGATATTATTATTTATAAAGGATTTACAGCAGGGCTTTGGAATCCTGATTTAGCTATTATGCTTTTAGAACCTATTATGTATATGCTTATTGCTTTAGCTACACACGCAGGTATAGACGAGCCTGTTATAGACGATGAACCAGATACTATGGAAGCAGAAGAACAACTAACAGAAGTTCAAAAAGCTATTGAGATGGCTAAAGATAAAGTAATACCTAAACTACAAACAACAGGTATTCCAAGAGAAATACAACAACGAGTAGAACAATTAGAAATACCAGAACAACCAGTAGAAGCTCCAAGTCTACTTAGCAAAGAGGAACAACAATAATGGCTATTGATATAACAGGTGATATTTCTGTAAAAAAAATACAAACACAATCTGAAGGAAGAGCTAAAAAAGCTGCAAAAAGAGCTATAACAACTACTGTTGTAGGAATGGGTTTAAAAGGCGCAGATGATTTTTTTAGAGCAAAAGCTACAAAAAGAGCATTAGATTTTTATAAAGGAACTGAAAGAGATTTAAATGTTTCGATGGATGGTTTTAATTCTACGATACAATTTAGAGCAGACCATTATGAAAAATATAAAAATGCTCCTAACTGGGAACAAATGTATGTTGTTAATCATATAAAAGATGCAGAAGCAAACCCTTTAAATAATTTTTCAACTTTATCAAACGATCAACGAAAGGTTTTTAGAACTCAAGCTATGTTAGACGCTAAAGATGATTTACAAGAATACAGAGGATTATTAGAGTTATCTAATAATTTTAAAATAGACGGAACTATGGATGCTAAAAAACTTTCAGAAAGATATTATCAACCTTTTGAAGACGCTAGAACTAAAAGATCAAGAAAGATAATTGAAAGAGGAGCGTTGCTTCCTACAGCTGCAAGAAAAATTGGAAATATATTTGGTGTAGACTCAGAAGAACCTGAACTTAGTATTGAAGAACAACAAATAAAAGATTTTGTAGATCAAGATAAACTTAGAAGAACTTCTTGGAATGAACAAATGCAAAGATACGAAACAGCAGTATCAAATAATCAACTTCCTAATATGTTTGCTTTTACTGAATCTGATTATAAACTTAATGAAGTTCGTGGACAAATGAATAACGAATATAAAGTTATGTCAAATATTAGTAAAAATAAAAACCATCCTATAATGCAAACTCAAATAGCTTTTGGAGAAAAACAAAACTCTCAAGCTACTACTCTTTATAATGTTATGAGCCAAATTAATAATAAACCTCTTAAAGGAAAAGATAAAAGTCAACGCGCAATGTTTGTTGATAACGTAACAAAAATTGCTTCTGTTAATTATTATAAATATACTGAAGCTTGGAATAAAAGCGGAGGAAAAGGAGTTCCAGATTTTAATAAAGACGAATTTATTAGAGATGCTGTATATAAATTATTAGCTAATGGAAAAATACAAGGTTTAGAAAAAGAACAAGGAACGTTTAGTGGTTTTAATGTAGTTTATACAGGACTAAACAGCAAAGAAATGGGAGATTATATAAGTCAAACATTAAATCCTAGATTTACTCAAGGTATGGGTGTAGTAAATATGGAGGATATAATTAACTCTAGTGTTATACAAAAAGTTAAAGAAGAGGCCTCTAATGATTCATCTTTAAATGATGAAGAGCAAATAATAATTGAAAGAATAAATACTCTTAAAAACGATAAGTTTACTTTAGAAGAACTTAGAAATGAAAGAAGCAAATATTTAGATGAAAATATGCAAGATGCCCCAGGATATATTGTAGATTATGTTGAGGAATTAGACAATCAAATAAACATAGCCTCTAAAGATCCTGATGCTATACAAAAAGATTTATCAAGTAAAAATAAAAAAGAAAGTAAAATAGAAACAAAAGAAAAAACTGTTTCTGAAGAAGAAATAGAAGCCGAAGTTAATGCAATAGTAGATTCTGAATTTATAGAAAGGTATGATGAAGAAACAAGAAACAATCCTAATTTATTACGAGGTGCAATTATGACTGATATAAATAAAGGATTTATTATAACTAATAATAAAATATCTAAACCTGACTTATTGAGTCGAATTATGAAACGTATAGCTCTTACAACTCCAGATATAAAAACTATGGCAGAAACAAATCCTAGAATTAAATCTATTTTAGAAAGAAGATAACTAATGAAAAAGTTTGTTATTCCTCCCACTACTATTGATTGGGCTAAATATACAAGAGATAATCCTGATTTATTTAAACAAACAGAAGCCGAAAGAGAAAGAAAAGAGGCTACTGAAGAACAGGAAAAAGTCTTGTCTACTGTACAATTACCTGCTGTACAGTCTTATCAGAGTCTTACAGACGCTCCTAGTAAAATAAAAACTCCTAATCCTTATGATTCTTGGTCTACGTCTATTGATCAAGAAAGTACTAATTATGTTAATACATATGATGATGATCCTATTGGAAGATCAACTTATAATCGTTTAACAAATAAAAATAATTTAGATATAGAAAGAAAAAAATCTTTTGATAGATACGATAATCAAGAAAAGTTTAGTTTAAATGATTTAGATGAAGACTCTACTTATCAAGAAGTAGCTACTAGATTTTTAAGATCTATAGGTAGTGATGAAAATATATACGAGAATTTAAGAGATGCTAAATACAGTATAGGAGATGCTGTTATGTTAGCTTCTAGATCAGGTAAGTGGACAAAACAACAACAATCTGATTATAAGTATTTAAAAACTATATTCGATAAAGCAGATACAGGAGGAGCTAAACATATTCTTCAAGCTACTAAAGATATTGCTATTGATGTTGTATTTGACTTACCTAATCTTTTAGCTGTACCTTTTATTGTATCTACAGGAGGAGCAGGAGGAATTGCTTTATCTGCTGCAGCTAGGTTTGGAGCAACACAAGCATTTAGGCAAGGAGCAAAAAAAGCTAGTCAAGAGTTTGCTAAAAATAAAACTTTAAGAACTGCTAGTATAGGTATGACAGAAGGTGCTTATGATGCTGGTATTATTAATATGTCAAATCAAGTTAGTGATGTACAAACAGGAATAAGACAAGGCTATAGTCCTTTAGAGGCAGGTGCTGCAGTAACAGCAGGAGTAGTACTTGGTGGAGGTTTAGCTACAGGTGCAGTAAAACTCGGCAATGCTATGCACCGTAGAAATATAAATAAATATGCAGAAGAAAGTGGTTTACCTAGAGAACAAATAGAAAAAGCAAAACCTACTAAAGAAGAACTTAAAAATTGGAGGCAGGGAGTTCGTGTTTATAATAATCTTGTAGACGCTGCTTTAAAACCTGCTGCTCTTGTAACTGGAAAAGCTACAACTCCTTATCAACGTTTAGCAGAAAAATCAGGAACTCTTGAAAGCTTGTTAAAAAATGTACGTTATGATGCTATGAGGCGCATAACAGATAAAGGTTTAGATGAAGTTGCTAGAGCTTCTTTTGGTGGATCTGTAACAACAAGACAGAATCAATATATTTTACTTATGCAAAAAGCTATGAGTAATTTAAGTGGTAGGTTTAAAAAATTAAATCCTAAAGACAATGAAGATCTTTTATATTTATTAAGCAATAGAGTAGATATTGATAATCACGTTAAATTAATTAGAGTTAATAAAGAAGGCAGAGATGATTATGAAATAATTGCTTCTCCTAGAATAGACGGTAAAGAATTTTCTCCAGAAGTTTTAAAAGCAGCTAAAGGAATATCTGACGCATTTAATAAAATATGGTCAGATGGTTTAGAAATAGAAAGAGTAGGTGGAGAAAAAGCAGGACAAGTTATAAAGTTATTTAAAAACTCTCAACAAAAAATTGCTAATTACTTTCCTAGACATTGGATCATACAAGCTATTCAAGATAAACCCGAAGTTTTAGAAGACATATTGGTGCGTTCTAGATATACAGATATGCGTACAGAAAAAACTACTAGAGCTAAAATGGTAGAAGAAGGTTTAGAAGACGGTATAGACATACCAGATGAAAGTTTAATTTTAGTAGGTAAGGATGATAAACCTATAGCTATTAAAACTATAGATCAACATTCTTTTGGAGAAGTAATTAATCCTGCTACAGGAAAACCTTTTTTTGAAAGGTATAATGGTTTTGAAGATATGGCTTTAGAGTCTTTAAAGAAAAAATATAATCTTGAAAACGTTAAAAGTATAGAAGATATAATACAGAAAAAACCAAAATTAAAAGCAGAGTTTGATTTAACAGCTAAAAAATTTAAAGCTAAAGTAATTGTACAACAAATTCTTAATAGAGCTGATCCTAAAATTAGAGATTTAGGTGTTACAAAAGCAGGTCTTGGAGGAAATGCTTTTACAAGAGAAAGAGCTTTTGCTGATTTAGATGATTTAGAATTACAAAGACTTGGGCTAGTAGAAACAGATGTAATGGAAGTTGTTCAAAACTATGCAGTAAGTATGTCTAAAACTATAGAAAGAGCAAGGTTTTTTGGAAGAAGTGAATCTGACTTTGAAGAAAATTTTATGCAACCTATTTTTAGAGAACTAGAAGAAGCAGGAGAAAAACTAGGTGCAAAAGAAAAAGAAAAATTAAGAAAAGGATTATTAAAATTATATCAAGTAACAACAGGTTTAGAAAATAGTTTACCTCAAAGTAAAGCTCTTAAAAATTTAACAGATGTAGTAAAAGTTACACAACAACTTGCTCATTTACCTTTTGCTACTTTATCTAGTTTGTCTGAACCTTTTATAGCTTTATCTAGAGCAGATATTGCAGATACAAATTCTTTTGTTACTGAGTTTGCTAAAGCAGGCGGTAGAGTTGCTAGAAAAAACTTTAGACAGCTTTCAGATACTATGAAGAACATAACAGGTAAAGATACTCGTTTGTTTAGAGAGTTAGATGATGAGACTTTTTATGATGTTTATCAAGCAGGAGTAGCTACAGAAAATGCTATGATGGATAGAATAGAAGGTATGTATGGAGAAGGATTAAATTCTGGTATAGCTAAAAATATTTCTAATACATTTTTTAATTTAAACTTATTGCAACCCTGGACACAAGCAGTACAAATGGGTGCTTTTAAATTTGGACAACAAAAAGTAATTAGAATACTTGGAGAGCTTAGTGATAATACTAATTTTTATGGAAGTATTTTAAACGATAGCGGAAGACTTAGTAGAAAAAATGAACTACATCAACTGGGTATAGATTCAGAAGAAGGTATTGCTGCATATAGAAAACATTTAGATGCTAATGGTAATTTTAACGAAGTACGTTTTAGACAAGATCAATTTTTTGATACACAAGTAACTCCTGCTACTGCTTTATTTTCTAGAGAAATAATTCTTAATCCTTCAGCCGCAGAAGGGAACAAACCTTTATGGTTTAATACTTGGTGGGCGCAAGTTCTCGTACAGTTTGCAGGATACCCTACAGCATTTAACAACACAGTATTAAAAGGAATGGCTAGAAATGCAATTAGTGATCCTGTTGCTAATGCTCCTAAAGTACTAGCAGCAACAACTATGATGACAGGTATAGCTACTCTTACTAATGCTATTAGAAGTGAAGGAAGAAGTATTACAGAAGCGGAAGATGACGTAGAAATAGTAGCGGATTCTATTAGAAGATGGGGAGGATTTGGGCCTTTTGATTATGTACACAGATATATTGAAGGTTCTAAAATGAATAGTGGAGGAGTAACTGCTTTATTAAAAGCTCCTACAGGGCCTGTAGTATCAGATGCTTTAGATATGATATTATATAGACAAGGTATTCCTGAAGTTGTTGTGCAAAATTTACCGGGATATTCTGCTTATCCTAAAGAGTTAAGAAAAGGATTAAGGGATTGGTCTAAAGGTTTATTTAAAGAAGAATCTTTTGAAGAATATCGAGGATTTGCAACAGGAGGAAAAGTAACTCCTCAATCAGAAATTGATGAAGTATATAGTTTTTTAACTAGAGATGAAGATGAGTATGTTTCAGACGATAGTAAACTTATATCTTTATATAAAGAAAAAGATTTACCTAGTTTAGATATTAAAGATACGTTCTACATAGACTTAAAAGACTTTACAGTTTCATCTAAACTAGACGCATATCGAAAATCTGATGCTATTGGAGTTCCTGTTTATAAAGGAAAAGGCAGAGGAAACGTAGCAGGTAAAATTAAATTTAATAAATTATTAAAATTAGATATTGATAATGCAGATATAAACTCTGTTCAAGAAAGTATTACTAAAAATAAAGATGATATAATTTATACAGACGATTTTATTGCTAACGAAATTATTAAAGAAACAAACTATCAACTTACACTTAGAGATGATGTATTAAAAGACGATCCTAATGTAACTCCTGCTAAAGAAAATTTAATTAAAAAAAGCAAAAGTTTTTTAGTAAGAAATGAAATACTTAAACTAGGCTATGATGCTCTAGAGACTAAAGAGGGCTATGTATTACTTAGAGAAAACCAGTTCTTACCTACAGAGATAATAGACAGAAGACGGCAGGTATTTTTAGGAGGATTGGCAAAAAGAATAGTAAATAAATTTAATAGAACACGATCTGAAGTTGCAAAAGATATGTATACTAAAGAAGGAAAACCTTATCAATATGAACCTAAACCTAAATTTGAAAAAAGAACAACGCGCGTAAATAATCCTGGCAATATAGAACAAGGACAAAATTTTGCAGGAGAAACTGGAAATATTTATGCAGAAGAAAGAATAGAAAAAGGTATGAAACCTTTTGTTGCTTTTGATACTAAACATTCAGGTATAAGAGCTATGGCAGTAGATTTAAATACTAAGATGAAAAATGTTAATAATGATTCAGAGTTAGCTATGTTACGCTATTTAGGAGGAGGAGAATATAGTGAACTTTTAGAAGCAAGAAAAAATAATGATTTAACAGAAGCATATAAAAAAGCAACTTTAGATAATCAATATTCAAAAGGATATATAGATAGAGTAACTAAATCCTATAATAAAGACGGATTTGAGGGAATGATAAGAAGAATAATAATAGAAGAAAACACTCCTGAAGTTGCAAAATATTATTTAGACGATCCTTATGATGTTAAATTAGGAATACAATTATCAAAAAAAGATTTTGATACTAAAAAAAGACAATGGACAACAAAAGAAATGATGGATTCTTTTGGAGATACTTTATTTGAAAGAGAACAGTATGGTCTTGGTGGTATTGCTAATAAATTATTGCGTGAAATAAGTCAAGACCTTTTACCTTCTGCTTATAAAAAAGATGCTTTAGATATGCTTAATAATCCTTCTAAAGTAGATGAATGGAAAGTTAATAATAAAGTATCTACAGAAGAATCAAAACGTAGGAAGGCTAGAAAGTTTCCTGAACAAGCTACTGCATTAGAAGAAGGAACTATGTCAGGTAAAGAATACAGAACATACCTAAAAGAAAATCAACCTGCTGCAACATTTTTAGAAGAAGATTTAAATACTATGATGCCTAATTTTTCACAAGTTGTAGGAGCATTAAAAATACCACAAGGTCAATCTGGAATATTAGGATTAAATACAAAAATAAAAAAAGGTACTAGAACTAAATCAAGATTAGATATTCCTGCTTATAATGATTATGATATGTGGGTGGCTTCAATAATTGCTGATGCACCCGGAAAGAAAAAAACAATATACGGAAGAACTGCTGTTCTTTCAGATGTAACTTTTGATATGTCTAGATTTAAAAAGAAAGCTTTAAAAATAGCTAAAGGAAAAGATCAAAAATCTCCGTTTGCTGTTATGGAAGGAAACTGGGAAGACTTAACAGACGAACAAGCTTTTGCTCTAGCTAAGAAATATATTAATAATCCAGAGTGGACACAAGTAGGTTTTAATCCAGAAAGAGCAAGTTACTTTTATGATAAGAAAACTATGTTACCTGTATTTGATGCAGAAACGGTAATACAAATAGGGCCTTTAGTTTTAGCAAAACAAAAAAAATTAACTAAAGCAGGAAGACTTGAGCGTATGCTTAAAATTCGTAAACTTAAAATGGAAACAAGGGCAGAAGGTGCAAGACCTGCTATATTTAATAAAGGTGGTAAAGTTGAGTAAAGATATGTTTACAAACGATATACTTATAATGTACCACGAAGATGATTTAGACAGGGGGTATCGCATAGATTGTAAGATGCGATCTAAACAGGACTTAGCTTGGTTAAAGCGAGAAGAGTTTAGAAAAGTCTACGAAGAGCTTTTACAAGCTCATCTAAAAGGGATGCCAGAACTACCGTTAGAATTAGCTATGGAGTCTGTAGATAAAATACTACAAGGTAACATACGATTCAATCCTGATGAACTAACTAGAGGCAAATAGAATGAAATTTGGAATTATAAAAAACTTAATAGGCGCAGTAGCTCCAACAATCGGCACAGCTCTTGGCGGCCCGATGGGTAATATGGCAGCCAATATGATTGCTGAAACTTTAGGATGTGAACCTACACCGAAGAAGATAGAACAGGCAGTACAACAAGCAACACCTGAACAACTTGCAGAGATTAAAAAGATTGATGCAGACTTTGAAGTTAAAATGAAAGAACTAGATGTCGATCTATATGCTCTAGAGACTAAAGATATCCAAGATGCGCGAGGTAAATTTTCTAAAGATTGGACATCTAGAATTATGGGTTTAACTGTAGTTGGTGGATTTATGGGTTACATCTTTCTAATCACCGTCCAACCTCCAGAGCAGAACAGCGAAGCGTTGATTAACTTAGTGCTAGGTTATCTTGGAGGACTTGCAAGTGCTATTATATCTTTTTACTTTGGAGCGTCTAATACTGGAAGTAAAGATGATAAGTAATGGAAAGTATAGCAACATTAATAGGTGAGCTTGGACTTCCTGTAGCAGGTGGTCTTGTTATGGCTTATTTTATTTTTCTTGTTATGCAACAACTTATGGATGGGTTGGTAAGTGAAATACAAACAGTACAAGCTATATCTAAAATGCTTATTACCAGAGCAGCAACTATGAATAACGATATGATAAGAATAGACACTAGCGTTTCTAGTGCGTTAAATCTTTCACCTGATTTAGAGCGTATAGCAAGAGCAGAAAACTTTGTAGAAGATGGAAAGATAGACGCTAGGAGAGACTAATGGATATTGTTCAGGTAGTTTCTGAGTTTGGTTTCCCGGTAGTAATGGTCGTAGGATTAGGATACTTTGTATATTTTGTATGGCAAACAATAACTAATAAAATTGATCCTGCTGTACAGGAAATGAAGATAACTATTATAAGGCTAACAGACCAATTACGTTTACTTGATCAGGATATGATTAGATTACAACAAAAAGTAAATACAGTACTTGAACTTAAAGAAGAGAATAGATTAGTAGATGATACGCAAATTAAAAAAAATACTTGAAAATATATCAGTACATGCACTTATTAATTTAATGTTTGTATTTAATTTTATTTTTTTGTTTATGATACTTTTTTTTAGTGACGCATTAAAAGCTGACGAGTTACTTTATAGATTTAAAAGTCCTAGTTTTTCTGGAGTAAACACTAGCAGTCATTATCTTACAATAGAGAACCAAGAGTCTACAAGAAAACAAGCTATTAAAGATGAGATAGA
>TARA_R110002012_G_scaffold39867_18_pt1 | contig 13019 bp, 14 predicted proteins | sample TARA_R110002012 | Tara Oceans TARA_R110002012 (sample SAMEA4396515) | marine metagenome | biome: Westerlies Biome; feature: [DCM] deep chlorophyll maximum layer (ENVO:01000326); material: water (ENVO:00002006), including particulate matter (ENVO:01000060) such as... | depth 40 m
CCTATTAAATCTACTTAAAAATGCAGCAGGCACAAAAGCTTTTACAGCATTATTTGTACGAATGCTTCTAGACGGTTTGGCCGCTTTTCAATTTTTATTTCAAGGAAAACCAAAACATTTTTTCGCAATCATAAAAGCACATTTTAGTTTTTATACACTGCTGCCAAAATTTATAAAAAAAAGGGAAGTATTTTCTTCAACTTTGAAATACCACACAATTAAATCCATTGTATTCCAATACTTTATTTTAAAAAAAGAACATTTTAATAAACTATAACTTAAAGTATTGTTAATCGTTTTTTAAGCGACTGCTATTTTAATAATTTTGGTTCAGAATTATTGAAACAAACAATCTAATATAACACTTAACAAATTATGAAGAAACTATTGATTCTAGCAATGTGTTCTGGTTTAGTTTTTACTTCTTGCGTTTCAAAGAAGAAATATGCTGAACTTGAAGCAAAACAACAAAACACCCAGGATTTGCTGAATACGGCAACGGTTAAATTGAATGACTGTCTTACCGAAAGAGCAGCGGCTACAGCCCGTGCTAAGCAACTTGAAGAGCGTTTGGCAGATATGAAAAAGACTAACGAAGATCTTATCCAAAGTTCAAAAGAACTTACTATGTTGACCTCTAAAGGTGCTACCAACCTTGAAAAATCTTTGGAAAGTCTAAAAGAAAAAGACTTGAAAATTACACGTTTGCAGGATGCACTTAACAAAAAAGATAGCGTAACACTTGCGCTGGTAACTAGTCTTAAAAGAGAAGTGGGTATAAATGATCCAGACATTGAAGTAAATGTTGAAAAAGGTGTGGTTTATATTTCACTTTCAGATAAAGTTTTATTTAAGTCAGGAAGCTACCAGATTTCTTCAAGAGCTAATGAAATTTTAGGAAAAGTTGCCAAAGTAATCAATGGTAAACCTGACTTTGAGGCAATGGTTGAAGGACACACAGATAATGTACCTTATAAAAGCGGGGTATTGTTAGACAACTGGGATTTAAGTGTAAAGCGTGCTACAGCTATCGTAAGAGCCCTGCAGGATTTAGGCATTGCACCGGAAAGATTGGTTGCTGCAGGTCGTGGAGAGTACGATCCATTAGTACCAAATACCACTGCTGAAAACAGAGCTACCAATAGACGTACACGTATTTTGGTACTTCCTAAAATCGATCAGTTCTATGATATGATTGAAAAAGAAATGAAAAACTTAGAAGCTGGCGGAAACTAATTTCCAAAAAGCAGAATAATTTTAAAACCCGGTCTTTTTGGCCGGGTTTTTTATTGCTACTTACAAGACAATCTTTTGAAAGGTTTTTGTATCTTAGATAGGAATATGAAACCTTTACAAATATTTAAAAAGAAATGGAAGAATTCAGAACCAATTGGACCCGCGAAGAATTAAAAGCCTATATTTTGCTTTACTGTGCCTATGCCAACTTTGTTGAGACAAAAGATGAAAAAGATTTCATAAAATCAAAAGTTGGTGAAGAAAAATACCGTCAGGTTCATAAGGAGTTTGATCAAGACAATGATTACCAACGCATCCAAAAAATTCAACACACCATATCTCGTTACGATTATTCTAAAAGTGAAATAGACCGACTTTTTGAAAATATTAAAAAAATGTTTCTTGCTGACGGTTCCATCGATATCCTCGAGGAAAACATTTACCGCGGATTACAACATTTGTTGAAGTAATTTTATATCCTGAAACTATCAGCAAATCTGAAATAAATATCATTGAAAAATTCTACGAAGCCTTTGCAGATTTAGACGCAGAGCGTATGCTTGAATGGTACCACGATGATGTTACTTTTGAAGATCCTGCCTTTGGAGTTTTAAAAGGAGAAGAGGCCAAAAACATGTGGCGCATGCTCTGCCAAACTCAACAGGGAAAAGATTTTAAAGTAATAACCTCAAACATAGAATATACCCCCGAATCTGGAAAGGCACGTTGGGAAGCTTATTACACATTTAGCAAAACGGGAAGGAAAGTTCACAATGTAATTAACGCAACTTTCAAGTTCAAGGACGGAAAAATTATAAACCATTTAGATAGGTTCAGTCTTTACAGATGGTCCAAACAAGCATTGGGGCTAAAAGGATTCTTGGTAGGCTGGACAGCGTTTTTCAGAAAAAAATTGAACAAACAAACACGCTTTTTACTTTCAGAATTTCAGAAAAAACAAACTACTCAAAGTTAAATTTCCAAACTTCCTTTTCCTTCCCTAACTACAACTGGTTCTAGCCCCGTAAGATCAATTACCGTAGAAGCAATATTGCCACCATACCCTCCATCAATAACCAAATCTACCAAATTGTCCCATTTCTCTAGAATAAGTTCGGGGTCGGTAGTGTATTCAATTACCTCATCCTCATCCTTTATAGATGTGGAAATGATAGGATTGCCTAGTTCATGAACTATAGCCCGTGTTATGGAATTATCTGGAACCCGAATACCAACTTCCTTTTTCTTTTTAAAAACCGTTGGAAGGTTATTATTACCGGGGAGTATAAAAGTATAGGGTCCAGGAAGATTTCGCTTTAATATTTTGAAAGTAGGGGTATCTATTTGCTTCACATAATCGCTAAGATTACTTAAATCTTCGCAAACAAAGGAGAAGTTAGCTTTTTCCAGTTTCACTCCACGAAGTTGTGCCACACGCTCCATTGCGCGATTGTTGTTTATATCGCAACCCAATGCATACACTGTATCACTCGGATAAATGATTACTCCGCCATCGCGAAGAATTTTTACAACCCGCTTTATTTCTTTGGGGTTGGGATTTTCTTCGTATATCTTAATAAATTCAGCCATTCTATTTTAGTTTTTTTTGTTTACTTCACTTTCAAGTTTTAAAACTTTATCTCCATCAGTTTGCTCAATATAGAGTGCTTTGTTCCCATCTTCGCCTTTTCGTGTAATTATATTTCCTTTTATGGTTTTGGTAATTTCTTCGGAAAAAGTTTCGATTACTTTTCCCTCGGCCTCGCCACTGCCCCATTTCCACGTTACTTTTGAACCTTTCCGAATCATATTTTTATTTAAAGTTACTTCATTTTTTATAAAATAAATATTCCTTTCAAATTCTTAACATAAAACAACTTTTAAGACGTTATTGAAAAAACAAAAGTTTCATATGAAAAAACTGCTCATTATAATTCTTCTTTTCGGAATTCAAATTAGTTTCATTTCCTGTTCCAAAGATAACGACACAACTACTACAGATTCTTTAGCTGAGAAAACCATGCTAAATGTTTCTTACGGAAATAATTCACTTCAAAAATATGACCTCTATCTTCCTGCTAATCGATCTTCAAATAAAACCAAAGTTATTATGCTTGTTCACGGTGGTGGCTGGACCGGTGGCGATAAGGCTGATATGGATTTCTTTATTTCCTATATAAAGCAAAGACATCCCGACTATGCTATAGTAAATATAAACTATGTGCTTGCCGATATAAACACTCCGGCCTTTCCCAACCAATTCTTGGATGTGGATGCCATTATCAATAAATTAACCTCCGAAAAGAATGAGCTACAAATTCTGCCAGAATTTGCTTTAGTAGGAGCCAGTGCGGGTGCGCACATTTCTTTAATGTATGATTATGTATATGATACCGACGACCAAGTAAAAATAGTTGGCAATATTGTTGGGCCCACAGATTTTACAGATCCATTTTATAGTAACAACCCAAATTTTCCGTTGCTAATGGCTGCTTTGGTGGACGAGGGTGCTTATCCTCCAGGAACAAATTATGCTGAAGTTTTAAGTCCAGCACTACGAGTTTCAAATATCAGCAGCCCTACGTTGCTTTTCTACGGAAATGCGGATCCTTTAGTCCCTCTAACGAATGGAACTACTTTAAATGCAGCGCTAAATAATTCTCAGATAGACCACAGTTTTACAGTTTATGATGGCGGTCACGGAGATTGGGCACAAAGCGATATTGAAAATATGCAGGAGCAAATAAGCACCTTTATCGACACCTATTTAAAAGTTATGAATTGAAATTTTTTAATCTAAAATTTTCAGTTTAGCGAAGCGAAGCAAAAGCTTTTTCAAGCCACCGTTTTCAAAATCAATTTCCGCTTTTGTATCGGCGCCTACGCCTTCGATTTTAAGAATTTTTCCTTTTCCGAAGCGAACATGCTCTACCATTGTCCCCGTCTTTAGGTTAGCATCTTCTGCATTAAAATTTTTATCGGTATCGCTTGTTACGGGCTTCAATCTTCGCAATTTTCGAAGCTGAGCCTCTGTTGGTCCCGTTGGGGCTTTACCAGAAACAGGCTTCCGCAATCGCAGCTTGCTGTGGTCAACCTCATCAAAAATATCGGCATCCAAAAGAGGTTTGTAGCGGTTTTCTGTAATTGGGGTTAGATATTCTAAAAAGCTTTCATCAATTTCCTCGATAAAACGACTCGGCTCGGCATCAATCAATTTTCCCCAACGGTAGCGCGATTGGGTATAAGTCAAATATGCCTGTTTCTCGGCTCGGGTTAGGGCAACGTAAAAAAGTCTTCGCTCTTCTTCCAACTCGCTCCGGGAATTCATATTCATCCCACTGGGGAATAGATCTTCTTCCATACCTACAATGTAAACGTAAGGGAATTCCAAACCCTTTGCCAAATGCACCGTCATTAAGGCAACGCGGTCGCTATCGCCTTTGTCATTATCCAAATCTGTTGCTAAGGCTACATCTTCCATAAATTCCGAAAGGGAACCCGTAGCATCGGCAATTTCTTTTTGCTCTTCCACAAAATCGCGCATCCCGTTCAGCAGTTCCTCAATATTTTCAATACGCGCAATACCTTCGGGGGTTCCATCTTTTTTTAATTCCTGGAGTAAGCCTGTTTTTTTTGAAACATGTTCGGTAATCGTGAAAGCGTCATAATTTTGATTCAACACTTGGAAACTTTCAATCATTGTAACAAAATCCTCTAACTTGCTTTTAGTACCGGCATTAATCTTTAAATCAATTTTATCGATGTTTTTCATCACCTCAAAAATTGAACGATTGTAATGGTTTGCGGCAACTATTAAACGTTCCATTGTTGTGTCTCCAATACCTCGTGCAGGATAATTAATAACACGTTTCAACGCCTCTTCATCCTTTGGGTTCAATACCAAACGTAAATAAGCAAGTACGTCTTTAATCTCTTTACGCTGATAAAAACTGAGACCTCCGTAAATTCTATATGGAATGTCTTTCTTCCGAAGTGCATCCTCAATGGCACGGCTTTGCGCATTTGTTCGGTATAAAACTGCAAAGTCTCCATCCTTCAATTGATGGTTCATTTTGTTTTCAAAAATGGAGCTCGCCACAAAACGGCCTTCGTCACCATCAGTCATAGTTCGGTTTACGAGGATTTTATTGCCTTCATCATTTGCCGTCCAAACTACTTTTTCAAGCCTAGTTTTATTTTTTTCGATGATGTTATTTGCAGCATTTACGATATTTTTGGTAGAACGGTAATTTTGTTCCAAACGGAAAACTTTTACATCGTCATAATCTTTTTGAAAATTTAAAATATTATTGATGTTCGCTCCGCGGAAAGCGTAGATACTCTGTGCATCATCACCTACTACACAGATATTTTGGAACCTGTCAGAAAGTGCTCGCACAATCAAATACTGGCTGTGGTTGGTATCTTGGTACTCATCTACCAAAATATAGCGGAAACGGTTTTGGTATTTTGCCAAAACATCTGGAAAACGCGTTAAAAGTTCGTTCGTTTTCAGCAGAAGGTCATCAAAATCCATTGCGCCAGCCTTGAAACATTTATCAACATAGGCTTTGTAAATATCGCCGAGACGTGGCATTTTTGCCATCGCATCGGCTTCTATCAACTCAGGATTGTTGAAGTACGCCTTAACAGTAATCAAACTGTTTTTATAGGAAGATATTCGGGAATAAACCTGCTTGTACTTATAAACGTCTTTATCCAGGTTCATCTCCTTTATTACAGAGCGGATTACACTGTGTGAATCTTGGGTGTCATAAATTGTAAAATTTGATGGATAGCCCAGCTTATCAGCCTCAAATCGAAGGATCTTTGCAAAAATACTGTGGAAGGTTCCCATCCAAAGATTTTTTGCTTCACTGGCCCCCACAATTTTCGCGATACGGTTTTTCATTTCGCGAGCCGCTTTGTTTGTAAAGGTAAGTGCCAAAATATTAAATGGATCCACTCCTTGCGACATTAAATACGCAATGCGAAAGGTAAGCACTCGCGTTTTACCCGAACCGGCGCCGGCAATCACGATCATAGCACCGTCTTTTTGAAGTACGGGCGCACGCTGCGCGTCATTAAGTTCTTTTAAATATGCTTCCAAAACTTCATTTTCTTCAAGTTGTGAAAATAGCCATAATGAAACATTTATGGAAAACGATTTTGTAGAAATTATAAACAAATAATTTCAATGAAAAGATGCTTTAAGACAAAACAATTTTCCAAAACCTTATAATTTTAAATACCTTTATAAAAAAACTATAAATGGATTCTATTCTATCTTTTCTGTCCCAAATTTCTTGGTGGGCTTGGATTCTCTTTTTTCTTTTAATTGTTGCCATTAGAGACATTTTTTTCAATAAGCACCATACTATTAGCCATAACTTCCCTGTAATAGGCCATATTCGATATATGTTGGAAAGCATTGGGCCAGAACTTAGGCAGTACATAGTAGCAAACAACCGCGAGGAGCTTCCTTTTAATAGAATTGAGCGCGGCTGGATTTACGCTTCCGCAAAAAATGAAAATAATTATGAGGGTTTCGGTACCGATCGCGATATTTATGAGCCCAATTATATTTTTATAAACAATTCGCTGCTTCCATTCAAAGTTGAAAAAGACAACCCAAACTATAAAAACCCTTATTTTTTGCCTTGCGCAAAGGTAATGGGCAGTTACCATAAACGTAAACGCCCTTACCGTCCTGCGTCGGTAATCAATGTTTCAGCCATGAGTTTTGGGTCATTATCGGCACGGGCTGTTGAATCATTAAATAGAGGCTGTGCATTGGCGTATGCGTATCACAATACTGGTGAAGGTGGTCTGTCACCATATCACAAAACCGGTGCAGATGTTATTTTTCATTTTGGAACTGGATATTTCGGGGTGCGGGACGAACATGGCAATTTCTCAATGGAAAAAATTGTAAAGCTCGTTACTGAAAACCCCCAAGTTAGGGCTATTGAAGTAAAGCTATCCCAAGGTGCAAAACCAGGGAAAGGAGGTGTTTTGCCAGGGTCCAAAATTACAGAGGAAATTGCAGAGATTAGACACGTCCCCTTAGGGAAAGATGTGCTATCCCCACCTACACATTCTGCTTTTACCGGCGTAAAAGGCTTGGTAGAATTTGTGGAGAGCATAGCAGATGCTACTGGATTACCAGTAGGTATCAAATCTGCCGTTGGCCGCTTGGGAGAGTGGGAACAACTTGCAAAAATAATGAAAGAAACTGGCAAGGGTCCCGATTTTATTACGATTGATGGTGGTGAAGGCGGTACCGGAGCTTCCCCTCCCAGTTTTGCAGATCACGTATCATTACCTTGGCTTTTTGGATTTGCTGAAGTTTACAAGATCTTTAAAAAGCACGATATCTGTGATAGGATTGTTTTTATAGGAAGCGGAAAGTTAGGTTTTCCTGCCAAAGCCGCTATGGCATTTTCAATGGGTGCTGATTTGATTAATGTTGCACGGGAGGCGATGATGAGTATTGGTTGTATTCAAGCGCAACAATGTCACACTAACAAATGTCCGAGTGGGGTGGCCACCCAAAATCAATGGCTACAACGTGGTATTAACATTGAGGATAAATCGGTACGGGCGCATTTTTATTTTAAAAATTTCAGAAAAGAATTACTTGAAATGACGCACGCTTGTGGTTATGAGCACCCATGCCAATTCACTATGGACGATGTGGACTTAACGGTAGGCGACAAAAATTTGATTAAAACGCTGTCGCAATCGTTTATGTACCACAAATGTGCTGTGCCTTTTGAAAGCATGAAAAGCTTATCCCATTGTGAATATTTAGGTGGAAACTATCATCAAAAGCAGGCTAAAAAAGAAGTAAAAGCAATGCGAAAAGAAAATAAGGTACGCTACTAAAATTTAATAATAAATATTGCCAAAATTTTAAAAACAACTTAAGTTTGTTCACCAATAAAAAAATCGATGGAAGAAGCTGCACAAATTATTAGTTATGTCGCCTATTTGCTACCCGCAATTGTTGTGGGTATAATCGCCTATTTTTTCTTTAAAGGCCACACTGCAAATGAGGAAGGCCGCAGAAGGTATTTGGTTCAAAAAGAAGCACAGAAACAAGTATTGCCTCTTCGATTACAGGCGTATGAACGTATTACTTTATTTCTGGAGCGCATAGACCCAAATAAACTATTGTTGCGAGTAAAACCATTTTCAGATTCTAAAGATGATTACGAAAACTTATTGGTGAAAAATATTGAGCAGGAATATGAACATAATTTAACACAACAAATTTATGTAACTCCTGAGTGTTGGAACTTAGTGAACGCAGCTAAAAATGCAACAATACACGTAATTCGCCAAGGAGCAATGCGCGAAAAGGAAGGCAACGTAGACAAAATGCGGGAATGGTTATTACAGAATTTTATGGAAGAAGTTACACCATCACAGAAAGCTTTGGCATACGTTAAAAAAGAGGTAAGCGAACTTTTTTAGGGGGTAAATAAATTATGGTGAATTGCAAAAAGTACGAGCCCAATCCTGTTTTTAATTTTTAGTTTTTTGTGGACCGAGTCCCGGTAACCTTCCACAGTTTTATAGCTACAGCACATGGCCTCAGAAATTTCTTTGTAACTCAAATCGGTGCAAGCAAGTTTTATAAACTCAATTTCTTTTTCTTTTAGATCTGTGTCAATTTCATTCTCCAAAGAATCTACAAGGATTTGTGATACTGTATTGGTATAATAATGACCTTTTTTCATTACTTGAATTAGAGCTTCTTCAAGAATATCCTTTTTAGTGTCTTTTAACAAATAACCGCAGGCACCTGCCCTAAGCATTTTCAAAATAGTGTATTCATCTTCTTCTATGGAAAGGGCGAGCACTTTTACGCTCGGAAATTTTTTTTTAAGAATTTCAGTTGTTTCAATTCCATTAAGTATAGGCATCTTTATGTCCATAAGTACTAAATCTGGAATATTTTTCTTATTATCAAACTTATCAAGTAGTTCACTTCCATTTTTGCATAGGTATAGTACTTTAAACCTCCTAAAGCCTTGAACCAATCCGCCAATGGCTTGGGAAAGTAAGAAATGATCGTCTACTACTACTACGGAATAATTCATTTTATATAAAGTTTTTCTTATTTATGAATTAATTCAAAATTCACAGATAATTATATTTAAGGTGCAGTGCTGTGCCGTGGTCTTTTAAAGAATTGATTTTCAAAGTTGAATTGATTAATTGGGCACGCGTTTTCATATTTTTAAGTCCAATTCCCATAAAATTATCTGTTTTATCGAAACCCACTCCGTTGTCTTCCGCAGAAATAGTCAAAAGTTCATCAGAATAATTTAAAACTACCTTTAGGGTCGAGGCTCTGGAGTGTTTTATTGTATTTGAAAAAAATTCCTGCAATATCCTAAAAAGAATAATTTGCGTATTACTCTCAATGGGCCTTACATTACCTTGCACTTTTAATTCAGCAGCAATAAATTTAAGCCTGTTAAATCGTTCTATCTCCAGACCTATAGCCTCTTGAAGACTTAAGCTTTTTAATGCTTCCGGGTTTATCAATTTGGAAAGCGAGCGCAACTCATCAATGCCTGTGCCTATGGTCTCAGAAACTTCATTTAGCAATTCGGGCCTTTCCTGCGCCATTTGGGCTTGAATTTTGGCCAAAGTCATCAACTGGCCAATATTATCGTGCAGTTCCCAACTAATATTTCGCAAAGTTTCCTCGCGAATCTCTATTTGTGATTCTGCCAATTCACGGTCGAATGCTTTTTTCGCTTTCTCCTGCTCTTGTAATAATCGGTTTTTTCTACGCGAAAAAACAGTGAAGAGCACGATAACAATAATTACTAATGTTACCGGAATGGCTATTGCCGCAATTATTATGATCTCTTTTTCATCCATAGAAATCCTGTCAAAAAAAACAAATACATAATGATTATGAGCGACGAATGTATTACAAGTAAAATCTCAAAGAAACTATCTGGTTTGTAAAACCAAGTTCTAATTATTTTTATAGGAATATAGCCAATATAAAATAAAAATAGGCCCACACTTACCCAAAACAACAAATCGTTTTTTACTACCAATACAAGTGATGATTGTAAAATATTGATATAGTATAAGGTGATGCAAAAAATCAGAATTGCGGCTCCAGCTATATACGTTCTCGCAAAAGAATTCTCAAAAATACCTGTAAATACTAGATCACTCAAAAAAAATAACCAAAAAACAGCTAAGCCCATTTTAATATTTTTCTTGAATCTGTCATTTTCAATCATTCTCATAAAAATATAGAAGAAAAATGAAAAATGGATCAGATAGTATAAATTGTAAATAAACTTATTAAGGGGAATATCAACTATTATATCCTTTAGGAAATAGCCCAAATATTCTGTAGCCATAGTAAGAAACAAAATAATGGGCAATAACCTTAAGATTGTGTGCTTATAAAGTGGAAATTTTATTAGTGATATAACAAAAACACTGACATATAATGTCAAATATGTATTTTTAAGTATTTCTAATATTGTTTCCACTAATTAAGTGTGCTCTAATTGCCGTCGCCAAAATCACTAGTGCCTGGTGGAGGCGCTACTCCTCCATCATTCAAAATGACACTTGTACTACCACTAAGGGTTGCGGAATTGGTTGAAATAAAAAGTCCAGCCTCATTCACACTCCCTTGGGGCTCATCTTGCGTCTGGTTTTTTTCCTTTTCGCTTAGACTATTCCTATTGATGGGCAAAGCAGTATATACCCCGTCTATTTCTTCAAGATAAAAACCAACATTCTTACCTTCATAAGCCATTGTAGGCACCACGAAAAAACTATTTCTTTTTGGATATTTAACCATATCACCATTTGGGAATTTATCACTATCAGGATAATTTGAGAGATAAAAACGCAATGTTTTGATATCCACATTAGCTTCTTTGGCCTCATGCTCAATATATACTATATATTGCTTTATGGTTTCCAAATCAAATTCCGAATAGCGGGTGGGGGTAAATTTTGACCCGTCAGCAGCAATGCTATCCTCATATTTTTTGATTATCGGTACGCGTCTTTGCGAATAGGCATCAAACATTTCCTGAGCGCGATCAACCGATATTATGTGATCTTTCGGCGGACCTTCATACGGTGGCTCAGTATGGGTTACTGGATCTTGACAGCTAAAAAGCATTAAATTGATACAAAGTAATAACAGTAAATGTTGAAGGGTTTGTGCTTTCATATTGAATTGGTTTTAAATTGTGATATAAATTTAGTTACATTAAAAGGAATTTAAAAATGACCTTTTCCTAAACGTAGAGTGAAGATAATCCAAAAGTGTTGATTAGTAGCGCTCTAAATATAACTTACATCAAAAATATAGGGAAAACACTGAAAATTTGGGGGAAATACCCCTACATAAAGTAGGAATATCAATCGTCTTTTGTACGAATTTCATTCAATTCATTGTTCTTTTGATCTGCATATTGGAAACCTAGTTCCCACCACTTTGTCATCATTTTTTTATCAAATATTAAAGAATTTGTTGTCAAAACGGTAGGAGTGTAATACAGGTTGATGATCACATCTTTATTGGTGGCAACAAATTTCCCGATTCGGATGTTCTGTTTTTCAATTCGGTCCGCCATATAATTATGCATATTGGTAAGCAACGAAAAAACATTTTTTGAGGGAAGCCGATTGTAATAGGTAATCTCAGTTTCCAATACAATTACATCAATATGTGTTGCACCACGGTTAATCGCCTCTTCAATGGGAACCATACTTCCAAAACCGCCATCGGCATACTCACAGCCTTCCTTTTTCACAAGACTCATAAAAGGGGTAAAATTTGAAGAAATCCATATCCAGTCCAGAAAATCCTGATATTCAAAATCATTTACACTTTTGTATTCCACTTGGTTAAGCGAAAGATTGGAAACCGTTACCACCACTTCTTTTTCCGAAGCTTTTAAATTGTTGAATTCTATTTCGGTCAAAGTCTTTTCTATAAGCTTGCGCAAATTTAAACTTTCGCCAAAGGTTTTTTTTCCTTTTAGAAAATTGCGAAGTACCGTAAAATGGTCAATGGCAATCTGTTTTCCGCCAAATTTATCTTTCTTTATAATAAAAGGACAACTGTTAAAAATACTGTTCTGGTTTACTGATGTATAAACCTCCTTTATTTTTTCAACCTTGCTTAAAGCTAAATGCGATATGAGCAAACTGCCAGTGGAAGTACCTACAAAAAGGTCATAATTGTGATGCAGTTCCTCCATTAAATACTGAGCAACACCTCCCGCAAATGCCCCTTTACTGCCACCACCAGAAATTACCAAAGCTCTCATTCCTTTATGATTGAATTTAAATAGTTAGCCGCTTTTTCTGAAACTTGCCTCCCCAAAACCTTTATTTGCTCGTAATACTTTTCATTTTGAAGCAAATCATTCAACATTTCCTTTGATGGTTTTGAAAAGCGCCAAGTAGGATGAACACAGGCTTCAACCAAATTTTTAAGCATTTCAAAATCCCAGAGTTGAAGCTCGTTTATATATTCAAAAGCTTTTTCGCGAATTTCGAAACTGTAATCTGTAGAAGTATAATTTTTCAGTTCCTTTAAATAATTTTCCTTTTCAGAGGTTTCATACCCTTCGGTAACCAAAGCCAAAGCAAGCCACAACTGTCGAATGTTTTTATTCTGAAATCCTTCAATTCCTTTTGTTTGATTGAGATATACAGTTCGCATTTCTGGAAATTGCATCCACAGTTGATACAACGCAGTTTCCATTGTA
>TARA_R110002012_G_scaffold302811_1_pt1 | contig 13016 bp, 8 predicted proteins | sample TARA_R110002012 | Tara Oceans TARA_R110002012 (sample SAMEA4396515) | marine metagenome | biome: Westerlies Biome; feature: [DCM] deep chlorophyll maximum layer (ENVO:01000326); material: water (ENVO:00002006), including particulate matter (ENVO:01000060) such as... | depth 40 m
TCTATTCCAGCCATTACTTGGTTTCTATCTGTTTTTAGTATTGCAATTGGGGGGTGATTGGAAGGGGCAAAAGAAGGTATTCTAGCATTTATCTGAGAATCTAATGTCACCTGTGACTTATTCTGTCCTACTGAGCCTGATAAATCTACTGCTGGTTCTAATTCTCTATATGACGCTCTTGGAGCTTCTGTTGGAGTATATAATTTAGATTTAAATCCTTCAGGACTTGTTAATCTAACCATTGGGAAAAATTCACCGTGTTTAGTGTAAGTATGCTCAAACACAGAATAATTAGTAGGCAAATCAAATTTACGTATTGAAAAATTAGCTTTCTCAGGGGTGTTGTTATCACCATCATCCCAGTCTATGTAGAATTCACTTGCTGGTGTTAAACTTTCTAATCTATAAAATAGCCTTTCATGTGTAAAAAATGGAGCACCTACTATTTGTTCATTGTTATTAATTTGTGCTCTCGTTTTTGTTGCATTAGTAAAAGTATATGAACCTGCATGTGAACCTTCGTCTGTTGTTGTATTACCTACTACAAAACCAGTGTCTGTTCTAGATGTTATAACATGGTTTCCGTCATTAGAAGTCGAACCAGAAATAGTTACTGTATCTCCTACCTCAAAGGTATCTGTGATATCTCCTACTATTGTACCACTTACAACTATAGTATCGTCAATCGCTGTAACTGCAATATTTGTAGCGGTTACTTGACTTCCTATAATGTTTAATGCATTAGTATCTGCGCCGATAATCGCGTCGGCCTCGCTTGTGTATACTTTTAATATAAAATCTGTTGGTCTTGCTGCCATATCTAGCCACCTCTTAAATCGAAAACTGGTTTTCTGAAACTTATCAATGAAGAAGTAGCTATTTCAGTAGCTGAACTACCTCTTATATTGTGATAGTCTTTAATAAATAATCTAGCTGTGTAAGATTGTGGAGCTATAGATGAACCAGTGCCTTGAAAATCTTCTAATGGTTTTGTATGTAAATATTTACCATCTCTAGGATTGATTGGGTAAATAGTATCACCATAAGCTACTATTTCTTCTATTTTACCATTAAAACCATTATTACCTGATTGGTCTTCAGCGCCAACAAATATAGAAGATGAATCTCCAGCCATATTCATATCTCTTACCCATCTAGAAGCGGTGTTTGAACCTCCTGCATCTACTGCTACTCCTGAAGATGCCTCCATAACCCCATTAATAAATAATTTTAAATTCTGTGCCGGTAAATCTTTGTCTAATGTAAATGCTATATGCATAGGAGTTTCTCCATCTGTAGGTATAATAGATGCTGAAGTTAGGGTAGTAGCTGCGTTATTATCATTATTACCATCATGTCCTTGTACTGAAACTACTATATTTCCTTGAGCATTTACTGCAATATAGTAATTGTAATCAACACTACCAGTTAAATCTGTTGCTCTTGAGTATAATATATAATCTGTGCCTGATATAGTTACGTCATCATTGACTACGTGACAAGTTAAAGAAAAATGACCTTCGTCAGAGGCATTGTGTCCTTTGAAAGATAAAACATTTTTATTAGTTCCTAAGAAATGTTTAGTATGTCCTGCAAGTCCGTCATATCGGTCATCAGGTGGTGTTGCTTGGTTTTTAATGGTTGAACTACCAATTGAAGTTGTAGTCATCGTTTCATCTACTGTAACATGAGCAGCAGCAACAGTAGCTATAGTTAATTCACGACCATATTCTACATTTGTACTGTTATCTGTAGGATGGTGTATTGCTATCTTATCATCTGCTTGAAAAATTGTAGTTAAATCTACTCCCGGAGAAGTAAACGTAATCTTTTTAGAACTGACATTACCTACTGTCACAAAACCAATAGCTCTAGTTTCGTTAACAAGGGTAGTAGCACTGGAAACTGTTATAACAGTAGAAGTTAAACCACTTATCTGTAAATTAGTTATGTTGTTACCACTTTGAACCATACCTCTTACATCTATAAACTGGCCACTAGTAAATGTGTCGGTCAAATCACCATATCCTGCAATGGTTATTGTTTTTGCTGTTGCATCTACAACCACATTACCACTGCCACTACCCAAACGGTCATTAAATTCGGCTCCAGTTGCTGTTGTTGAGAAATAATCGTAAAGTATGTCTGCTCCTGCTGAAGTTGCTTCTGTCATTTTTATAATTTTATTATAACTAGTCTTTTCGTAGCCTTGTAAGTCTTCATTTAAATGTAATCTCCAATTTGCATTGTGATATTGACTAGCTATATTTTTAGTATCAATATGTAATAGACCATACCATAAATCATCTGCCTTGGCATCCCATTTATACTCTGGTAAAAACGTATCTTCTTCATAAGGTGTAACTGACAAAACAGGTGCATCTGGTCTTTCGTCATAATAAGTTGTTAATAAGAAAGGACGTTGTGCTGCTGTTGTATTATCGAAAGTAGAAATATTAACTGCTGAATCTGAACCTTGATTTAATACATTCACCCATAAATATATACTTTCAGCGGGTTCATATTCTTTATGTGACCTTATAGAACTAATATCTATTAAGTTAGTTTGAGGATTACCTTCTATTGTTAATTCTGGAATATATCTTTGTACATAACCACCTGAACCAGCTACTTCATCAGCTTTAGCATCATCTAAACTAACGTATGCTCCATACCCGAAATCCTGTCCTGTTATTAAATTTTGATTTTTAGTAGCATCTCTTGTCATATTCCATGGCCGTTGGAGAGGGTAGCTGTCTGAAATTTTCCATTCATTCCATGTAGCTCCCATAGAATCAGATGAAAAATCAGTACTTCCCTGCTCTGAAGACCCTGCTGGTTTTAAATCTGTAATAATTACAGAGTTATATGTTTTGTTTGGTAATTTGACAGGTGTTGAAATGTCTGTGTCGTAAGCATAATTAAATATTTCAGCCATCAACCAATATCGGTTAGGTGAAACAAATATTCTTTGAGAGTCATCATATCTCACATCGTCAGCCTCGCTATCTCTGTTTACATTGAAATCGCGTTTCGATGATAACTTTTTGATTGTTAAAGTTCCAGTCGTTGCTGTTGATGTACTACCTTGGGCAGTGTCAATTTTTAAATATAAAGTACCAACTTCCACAATAGTATGACTTCCTTCCATAGTTTGTGAACTACCACTAACTGCTACGCTTATATCATCTCCTACATTAAAATAATCTTCAAGAGCAACTTGTGTCCCATCTGATAATTTAATGTTTGATGCGGCAGACCATGTTATTTTTTCATCAGTTCCACACGTAACTGAAGCACCGGTTGTACCAAGTGGTGTTTTAGTTAACGTTCTATGGGCATCACTAAAAATAATATTTTTACTCCATTCTACAGCGCCTGCTCCAATTGATGAATTTTTAACTGCATTTAACTTAAGGTTTGTTATATAGTTTGTAGGGGCATTACGTGCTCCATAAACATACATTATATATTCTTCATCTTTATCATCTCTATTTCTTAAAAATTTTAAATCGTCTAATGCAGTTTCATCTATTTGAGTTGTTGCTAATACTCTTCCTGAACAAAATATATTTTCTCTTTTTACAATAGTTGAATGCATAGAAGCTGCATCAGAAACATCTTCAGATGCATAAGCTACATGTCCAGATTGTGTAAAGAACTCATTTGATAAAAGAGAAGTCAATCTACCATTAGTTTCTGCGTCTGATGCTAGCGTTGTTGAATTAAAGTATATTCTATTTTGACCACTACCACCACCATGAGTAAACATAGAAGCTCCTAAATTTCCATCGTCAGTAGTTGAACCTGCATTGTCTTTACCCCATAGTTGTAACCCTAGTTTAGGTGAAGCTGTAGTCCAAGCCCATTTCATGTATTTTGAATCAATACCTTCTAAAGTTCCACTAGCCGCAGCAACCTCTGGTGTAAATCCACTAAAATATAAATATTTAGCGACTGCGTCTGAAGACGGAGCAATATCTGCTTTATTTTTAGTCCCAAACGACCAAAACGTAGCTGGTGTCAATCCTGTTGTTTCTTCTATAGTTGATTGTGTATCTCCACCTGTAGAAGTCCCGCTAGTATCAACAGCTGTTCTATGTGATATTCCTATCTTTCCCGGTGTTGGGTTTTCATTAGTTAATGTAGAATTTATATGTTTATAATTAGAACCGCCTTGTGTAATAAAAGCATTATCAAATATTATATTAGTGTGAGTTTTTTGATTGTCTTTTACATCTACTTCACTATCTGAGGCTGGTGTAGAAAGACATGAAAAATTAGGTCTGAAATTAATATTATCTGTTTTACCAGCATAAGTTCCTCCGCTAGTTGTACCTAAAGAAGCACAACCGTATGCTGCAACTGATAAATGACCCCAAGCAGTAGTTAAATTACAATCAGAGGCAGCTTGTGAAGACCAACATGTAACTGTGTCACATAATAATTCACCAGTTTCCTTATCTACTACATTAAGTGTAAAACCAGAACCTCTTGGGTCAAAACTCATCTGTAACTGTATCCACTTTCCAATTAGACTAGCATCTGTAGCTACATGTCCATAAGTGCTACTAGTAGTGTTAGGGTCAAAATTAAAATGTGGGAATTGACCACCATCGGCAGCTCCTGCTGTCGTAGTTTTTGTTTCGTCTGCTTCTGTAAATGAAAAACCCGCAGTAGACTGTTCTTTGCCTATTGACTTAATATAAAATTGACCTGAGTGTTTATACAATATAAATCCACAGAATGGTACATTATTGGTTCCTGATAAAGCTGTGACAGCTCCTTCAAAATTACTTGTATTTGCTTCGTAATGGTGTAGACGTATATCATCTGCTATATTCCAATTATACTTGTCGTATCCTTTGTAAGAAGTACCAAATCTATTCTTAAACCATACTGCCATACCTCTAGATGGAAATGAAGCTCCATTTGATGAACTGTCTTTCGCAACTATATTAGACATGTTCTTTATTTTCAATGTAATACATACTTTTTGTCTATTTTTATTACTAGTTGAACTTGAATTAGCTTCAGAACTATTCTGTTCTGCGTCTTTTGTAGTGGTTATACCGGGCATTATCTTATTTCTATGAAAAGAAGCTGCTTGCATATAACCTGAATAATCAGCATTAACTTCCGGCAGGTCAGATGTATCTGGTTGAACGTGAGGATAACTAAACAAATCAGCTCTGATTGCTTTAGTACCACTAAAGTTTTCTCCTTCTTCCCAAAAAAATCCAGATTTAAATAATGGTTGAACAGTACCTGTACCACCAGATGCTTGACCAATTTTACCAACCATTTGGTCATTTGACCTAGTTACTGGAATACCATCTAACTTACTAGTATCTACGGGTAAGGGTATTGTGTTCGTTCCTGATTCTGTTATTTTTTCTGAAACTTCATAATCATAAAATATGTCAAGTTCAGCACCATCGTCTTCCCCTTTTACACCACCATTCCAAGCAGGGTCATTAGTTCCGTCAAAAGGGCTTCCTGTTTTGTTTTTTACATACCAGTGGTATTCTGCGTATGCTTGACCAACTCCATCCATTATACTATTACCATTTTGAATATTGTGTGCTAAACGACCTAGTCCCTCCGTAACGTCTCCGTCTACTGGGTCCATTTTTTCTTGTAAAAACACAACGCGTGTGCCGTCTCCTCTATTTGATGCATATTTTGCTTCAAATGACTCATAATCGTGCTGTGTAGCCCATTTACCTGACCACTCTTCCCATGCTTGTTCGGGAGTAGTGTAAGGACCTGTTCCAATAGTTCTTGTTCGGTAACTTTGGGTAACATACATTCCTTGTTTTACTGCACCACCAAAATTAGTTTCCCACATCTTAGAACTTGTCGCATCTGATATAAATGATGTCATAGAATATATATCTTTAACTACATCAGTACCAAATGTACCTACATTATCAGTTATACCTTTCTTGGCTTTCCATATAGCTAATTCTGGTATATCTTTACCTGTCATACTATTAACATATAATCCTAATTCATAACCTCTAACTTCTCCACTGCCATAATTAGGAGTTTCGGCGGTAGGTACTTCTAAAAACAAACCTTGTTTGTAAGGCATATCTGTTATGTCTGCTGTAGTTAACTTGCCAGCAAATACATCTGAGTATGATTGTGATAGCTGTGTATCAAAACACCTATTTGGTTGTGTGCTTATGTCTGACTGTTTCTGAAATGTTGTTCCGGGCATTATAATCCTCCTATATCATTGTTACTTCTTAAAGCTCTTGGTAAAACCTGAGCTATTTTTTCAGCGAAGTTGTCTGAATCATACACGTCGCCGTGTATATTTAAAGTTATGCCTCCTTCGCCACCAAGCATATTTCGTGTTTTAGGTATAACTGTTTCACCTTTTTGTAGCATTGCTAAACCATGTTCGTTAGTTAAACCACCATTATCGTAAGAAGGTATAAACATACCTCCCATGTCCATTACTGGTTGTTGTAAGCCTGAAAGGTCTACAGGTTGATATGCATCCAATTCTGGTGGTACCATCATGTCTGCCATAATTGTTGCAAAACCAAGCATCATTCCTGCTCCTGCTGTTATAGATAAAGCAATTCCTGCTAAACCTAGATAAGTTGTTGGGTCAAATGCCATTGCTTTAGCAACTGCAAAACCCATTATAGCACCAGCAGCTACTACTGCTACTTTTCCTAACATCTGTAACCCTTCAGCTTCTTTGTTCATTAATAATAATCCTGCGAACATCAGCCCATTTGTTGCTGCCATAGCTGCACCTAATGCCATCATACTAGCTGTTCTAGCTGAGTCAACACCCAAAGCAGTCATTTGCGCTTGAGTTTGCATAAGTGTGTATATTGTATTCATCGGTAATATGTTATTAAGCATTTTAAACATTATAATAGCTTCTAAAGCACCCTCTCCAAATAATCCTAAGGTTTTTGCTGCCAGCTGTAGAGGTATAGTCATTGCGTGCATTATACCCACAAACTCTTCACTGGTTGGGTTCATAGTTTCAAAAGCTTGGTATAGATTCCTAAATAACAGTATAAATTCTTTTAGTGCTCCTATTAATAGATTCCTTATAGTTTCTCCATTCTGACTTAGTATAAGTCCAGTTTCTGTCTGTACAAACATAAAGTCACGGAAGTCCACAATTAACGTTTTCAATAAATAGTCTAGTTCATTCATAGCCCCTAAATGCTCGTAAGTTGCATCACTAGCAAATAAAGTAGCTTTAAATGAATTTTTCATAATTTGTATTTGGTTTTTCAAAGATTCATTCTGTTTGTCAGCCATTTCTTTAGCTGCTCCCGAAGAATTAGCTAAATCATCAACTCTATGTTTATATTCTTCAGCGTTTTGAACTAAATGGACAAACGCGGTTGCACCACGTACGTTGAAATCTTCCAACAATTGTGTCATCATGTCTGCATCAGTATATGTATCTCCAAAAGCTTCCCTAAAGTTAGAAGCAATTTCTGTAAGTTGTAAAAAGTTGCCATTAGCGTCCATGGTTGCTATTCCCATTCTATTAAAGGCAGCTGTGTTATCATCAGCATGTTTTGCAAATTGTGCTAACGCCTGTCTTAAACCACGACCTGAAATACCTGCTTCTAAAGCACGGTCTGCTAAAACTTCCAGTGCACCGTATAATTGTTCTGTTTCTTGATTCATAGAAACGAAGAAAGGCATAGCGAACTTAACACCAGATGCTAAATCTTCCCATTGAAGTAAAGATTTGTTAATTGCATAAGCCATTTTATCTGTTTCCTCTGCTGCCTCAGACATCTCCATACCGAAACCTTTAAGAACTTGTATAGTTAACTTAGCCAAAGTTTCGTGGTCACCTTGAACAGCCATAGATAATCTTAATGTAGCTTGTAACATTTCTTGTGACTCAGCAGCTGATAAACCAGCAGAAGCCATCTGATATAGACCTTCTGTTGCTTTATTGATTTCTATACCATAAACTGTACCAAAGTTAAGGATAGTGTCACTTGCTTCATAAAGTACTTCATTAGTAGTTTGCCAGATAGAATTTGCATTCCTTAACTCTTGTTCAAACTCTTGGAAATCAGCAGCTAATCTTGATACTTGAAAACCCATACCTACTATTAACATTGTGCTCGTCATAAGAGCTTGAGTTAAGCCCATTGTCAACTGAGCAGCCATTTGGTTAAGCTGCATGTTCACTTCTTGAGCAGCTTGCTTCATCATTTTAAAATTAATTCTATTCTTTTGTAAAGATTGATTTAATATCCTTTGAGCCATCATTTGTTTTTTAGAATTACTAGCCATTATATAGGCTTTTGATTTTTCTAATTGAATAAGTTGCTCATCAATCTTCTGCATTTGTCTTTTTATATTATTTGCAGCTTTTAATTGTGTTCCTTGAAATTTACCTAGTTGAATCATATTTCGCATATGATTAATAGCCATTTTCCTTTGTTGTGGTGTATTAGCACCAAAAGCCACTCCAGAGAATTTATTCCCTGCCATAGCTTGTATACCGTATTTTTTCATCTCAGCAGCGTATTGTTTATTAACCTGTCTCATGGCAATCATAGCTGCTCTATATTCTGCTGCTGCTTTTTTATAAGAACCACTCTTTGGGTGTTGTCTTTTCATTATACCCTTTTGAGCTGCGGTATATGCTTTATTTTGGTCTTGCATTACCTGCATTATAGTTCTACTAGAGTTTTTAGCAAATCTTTTTTCTGCTGCTTTATTAGATGCTTCAATTTCAGTTAAAGTATTTTTGTAGGTTTGTTTAGCAACTTGGTCAGCTTTTTGCATGGTCTTAGCGCCTTTGCTAACCATATTACTCATGGCTGCATCATATTTTGTCGCAGTTCGTGTAGCACTGCGTGTATCAAACGCTAATCTGAAGTTTGCTGCTACACTTATCGGGTTTCCCCCGCCCATGAATGCCATATTATTTTCCTACTACATCTTTGAAAGACGCTACTTTCCTTTTCGCTCCTGCTTTCGCTTCTAACATTGCTTTCATATTCATACTTCTGGCATAGTCACTACGTATTTGTGGTTTCTTTTTAGCCAGTTCTCCTATATCATCAGGTGTATATCCATCAAAAGCATGCACCAAAGTGTGTGTTGATAATGCTTGCGCTAACCCTTGTAACTCTTTGTTTGGCGTATTTTTTATTTCATTCCAGCTCATATTGAGCTCCTTCATTAAAGGGATGTAGAGATAAACCGCTTCGGGTGAATCCCTCATCCAGACTGAAAATCTGAAGTTGCTACACCCATTAAAGTATTTTGTACTTTAAATTTAAGCGTAGATGGTAATTTAGCCCATTGTTCTGCTGATATTCCGTCATAATCAGAATCTTTTTCTGATGCTTTGAGTATCATTGATAAACAACGTTCTTTACCTAATTTCATATAATATTCTTGTTTTTCCTCTTCTGAGAGGTTATCATCTAAATCATATTTAGGTTCTTCTGATTCTACTAACTCACACCATTTAACAGGGAAATATTTCCCTTGGTGTTCTACTTCTGCTTCTTGTACTGTTTCTGTTAGAGATTCTAAATCTTCTAACGTCCAGTATTCTTTTACTTCTTCTGTCATTTCTTTTTCTCCTTGTTTATCCTAGGAAGGATTTATTTATAATGGTTCTAGTCTGCCGTCTGGGTATCTTTTAAAAGTCCCTCTTGCAGTATTAACCACTTTGAATTCAGGTTCTGGGGCAGGTTTAGGAGTAGGCTCTTCTTTTGGAGCCTCTTCCTTAACTTCCTCAGACACTTCTTTTTTGTCTTTTTTAGCCATATTTAATTACCTATCTATTCGTCGCCGAATGATGTTGCTGTTACATTCACAGCTGCACCTATTAAAGGTGTAACGTGAGATGCGAACTCCATCGTCTCTTCAGTAGTACCATCTGCATTCAAAGTCACAGTGTGGCCTGTTATTTGACAATTTGGAATACTTACAGTTTCTCCAGATGCTAATTGAACATACACTCTATAACCAAATGTACATTTAGTTCCGTTAGAGTGGTCCTTAGGTGCCATCAATCCGTTTGAAATTTTAACTGAACCAGCTGAATCATCTGCTAGACCGTGTCTTGCACCATGGTTGTGTGTTCCGTCAACAATCTCGTTTCCGTCTGCTACAGGTCCATTGTATACAACATCAAAAAGCATGCCGCTCTTTTTCCTTGTAAGTGTTACTGTAGTTTCTTTCTTAATTTCAGCCTTCAAAACGCTTCTTTGTCCCATGTAGGTAATATCTTCGTCAACAGTTCCTATAGACAAATCAACACCAACTAAATCTGATAGTGCATAAGCTGTTCCTGCACCATCTGTTGTCATCTCATTTGCAAAATTAGCTGTACTTAAATCAGCTGTCATTTCAAGTTCGTTACTTCCGTCAAGTTTTACACCACGTATAGTACTCTCTGTAGTGAGCATAACCTTTACGTCTCTACCAAGATAATAAGCCATTAGAATGCTCCTGCATCTGCTACGCTAACTGCGCTTCCTATTATTGGGTCTAAGTAAGTCATGAATTCTAGTGTTTCTTCTGTGGTACCATCAGCGTTCAAAGTCACAGTGTGTGCTTGAATACAACAGTTTGGTGCCATAAAATACTCACCAGAGTTTAATTTAATGTATACACGATATCCAAAGTCTGCCACTCCGGGGTCTTCTAGACCTGTGTGGAATGAACCAGTTCCTTTGATTCCGTATCTTCCTGAGTTGGTTCCGTCGCCATTAAAGGTTTTGTCCCATCTCATATCACTCTTTTTCATTGTAAGTGTGATAGTTGTTTCTTTCTTGATTTCTGCCTTAAGGACACTTCTCTGTCCCATGTAGGTTATATCTTCGTCTATAGTGCCTATACTGAGGTCAACACCAACTAAATCTGAAATCTCGTTGGAATAATTACGGGTGGTACCAGTAACAGTTCCAAAAACTGAACCTGCTCTTCCTCCTCCAATAACTAAATCAGCTGCGTCTTCAGGTCCTGCTCCAGTGGCGAAGGTTTGTAAACCTCCATCTGAAACATCTAGTTGTAAACCAAAGCCTGTGTCCTCTGTGGTTAGGGCGACTATAACATCTCTTCCTAGGTAATATGCCATATTTTATCTCCGTTTATTACGTCTCGCGATGACGTATACTATACCTTTAGTAGCTCCTAGTATATAAAGCTTTCGCTGAAATCAGTCATATTCGGTATCATTTAGGGTCATAACCTGCTCCTAATGATTTAACATCGAAAATACTGATATAAGGTGCAGCCCATATAGAGGTATATTCAGCACCTTGTCTAGCAAATTTAAACCTATTTTTGGTAACTATACTTCTAACACCCTTAGGCACTCCTCTTGATGACTTCTTTAATTTAGATATCATCCCATCTATTGCAGCATTATAAGCATTTCCAGCTTGTACTAAATTTACTTCTGGTCTGAGTGATGTTGCTGTCTGTATTTCTTTGTGTGTTACTCTATTTGTTGCGTTAACTCTTGCAGCTGTTTGACTTCCACCTGCATGTGTGGCAGTTAAAAAACTTCTCATTTTATTTACAATAGCTCTTTCAGCTCCCATAACACTCTTTAGTGTATTGCCAAACAAAACTGTCATATCATATCCTCTATGTGTGTGCCCTCTTATATCTTCGAAATAGGTAAATTTATCTTTACCTTGTTGTCTTAATCTAAATGGACCATAGGAGGCAAATGTATAATCATCAACAGGCATAGACTCCCAAGCACCGGGACCAGTATACATCAAATCTGGATTTCCTAAATGTTGAGCCGTCATTTGTTTAGAACCAGACCATAAATGCCCACCAGTGTCAAAAGCACCTTGGTTAAGGCTTGCAAGACCTTGAAACATAGTACCGGGTACATTACCTTGGTTTTTAAATGCTTTTGCCATAGTAGCTTTTTGAGCGGGTGTTGCTCTTTTTGTAGTCTTATTTAGTCCTGCTTTATCTCTAACATACCTTATATGTGCATTCCATTGTGGTAATCTATTCTTAAAGTAGTTTAACCCTGCTTTTACATATGCTTTATTTTTTTTTTCAGTGTCTAAATCTTCTGCGTCAATTTTCTTGAGAATTCCTTGTAGTCTTCTTCTACCTGAACCATATTGACCATGACCTTCCTGTCCCAGAGCTGATGCAGTTATGTTCATCATCTTACCGTCTAATTTTACATCAATCGGTTTGGAGTGGCCTAAAGTTTTCCCTCCAGTAGGTGTAGAGTGGGTTTCTCCCATGCTTGCTGGTACTTTTAATGTAGAAGCAGTAGCTTTTCGATAGTTCCCTCCTAACTGCCTAGACATACTTTTACCCATTTCAAGACTCATACCTTTAGCTTTAACTGCTAGTTGGTTTCTCATACTGATAAATTTATCTACATTTCTATCTAAGAATACAGAACCTTTCTTTTGACCAAATTTAAAGTTTTGCACGTTCCTATGTCTTGTTGAAAAAATGTGGTTACCTTGTACATAGGCCTTTATACCTCTACTATTTTCTTTCCACATAGTAGGCCTGCCTCCTCCTGAGTTCCTATAGTCTTTAGAATAATTTTTTATTATAGAAAATCCTGACGATGTCCCACCACGTGAACCATGTGTAGAACTAGGGATTATAGGATAGTAGCCTGCCGCTACTGCGTAAAAATTGATTGGTTTGTACCTTTTCCTAGCTGGAGTTTTAGCCAAATCTAACTCCTAAAATTACTAAAGGTTAACATAAAATCAGCAGAAGCTCCATACCATTGTAGCTCTTCCATAAATCCTATGTTCCTCCATGTTTGTAAATGTCTTTCATGAACATCTAATTGTTCTTCTTGGTAAGTGTCCCAATTAATATCCATAACAGCATTAGCTAAATTTAACATAAGCCAGTTTAGTAATCTTCTTTGTTTATATACTTCACTACCTATGGTTATTTCAGTTTCTCTCTCTAGTATAATGTGTACAGTATACGCAACACCGTATATCTCACCTGTACCACTCGCCCCGCCAAAGGTT
>TARA_R110002012_G_scaffold321597_2_pt1 | contig 13013 bp, 15 predicted proteins | sample TARA_R110002012 | Tara Oceans TARA_R110002012 (sample SAMEA4396515) | marine metagenome | biome: Westerlies Biome; feature: [DCM] deep chlorophyll maximum layer (ENVO:01000326); material: water (ENVO:00002006), including particulate matter (ENVO:01000060) such as... | depth 40 m
ATGCAGTAAGTGCCATTATTTAACTCCTATAAATTTTTTACCTTTTACTTGTATATCTTTAATACCTTTTATATCACTCATACCTACACCATTTTCTCTGTGAGGACAACCTGGTTTTTTTATTACCATAACACCTATACTAAAACCAAGTGCTTTTTGACTAACTTTATTAGTTCTAATTTTACCTACTAAATTCGATAATCCTTTTGATAAATCAGAAGGACTAACAGATTTATCAATAGGTGCTACATTACCTCTTTCTTTTGCTCTATCGTATGCACCTTTTTTAATAGTCTGTAGCTTATTGTTTTTCATTTGCACTGTAGGATAAATTTCTTTGTCTGTTGTACTAGTTCTCATAGTTTCATTATTAGGTGTAGGTTTTGTTTTTGCATTTACTGCTCTATTAATAAAAGGATATTTTTTACTTTTGATTAATTTAGCAGCTTCTCTGTAAGCTGCACCTGGATTATCTAATTTATAAATACCTTGAGGAGTTTTTCCTTTTTTAGGTGGTGGTCCAAATCTTTTACCCTTCATTTTTAGCCTCATCGTTTTCAATTTTACGTTCTGTTAAATCAAGCTTTTCATCAGCTACTCTTATTCTTTCTTTTCCTGCTTCTTCAGCATCTTCTCTAATCATTCTATCTAAATCAATTCTTTGTTCAAACTCATTTGATTTTCTTTGCATATCCATAGCAGACTCTTGTGCTCTTCTTTGAATATCTGCTGCTTTTAAGTCAAGCTCTCTGTTTTTTAACATTACTAATGGGTCTGGTTTTTCACCACCTTGCTCACCCTGCACAAACATAGCTATAAGCATTGATATTTGTTCGGCAATCATACTTTCTGTTTCTGCTTGATAAGATTGTGGGTCTACTTGTTGTAATTGTTTTAAATCAGGTCTATTTGTATTTATTTCTATAAGTATTTGTGCTCTAGCTTTAAAACTAATGTGTTCCATAACATGACCAGTCAATAAAGCATGTACCATTGGATTAGCTTGTACCATTCTAGTCTTCATAAATGCTACATGTGATGAGATATGAGCATCATGGTTTTGAAAATAAAAAGCAGTAGGTATTTCCATACGTAGAGCACCTGCATTTTCTACTCCTGGGTCTTTTGGTGTAGGTTTTTTCTCTGGTTTTAATAATTTATCAATTTCTTTTGTTCCCATTGCTTCATAAACTCTTCTGTAAGCTTCTCTTATGTCATGAAGTTGTGGATTTGACTGTGCAACTTGTAATTGTTGACTTGCGAGTGTAATTCTTTGCGATAAACTAAAAATATTAGGGTCTGCGACTGGAATTATGTCTACTTCGGGACCAAAATCAGCTGCTTTTATAGTATTATCTGCACCAACTACCTGATATGGGTAGACTGGAGGTAAATAAGTACCAAAAACATTAGCTAAAAGTTTAAATTCTAACCTCATTGCATAATAACAACGCTTATGAATAGCACTCATAACTCTTGAGCCTCTTTCAAGCATTGCTAAAGTAGTTCCAACAGCTCTATTTTGCTTATCTTCTCCAGTTTGCATGTCCATAACACCAGCAAATTTTTGTCCAGCTTGTACAACAAAACCTAATAATGAAAAAAGAACCTGACTAGGCTCTTTGAAAGGTAACATTTGAAACTGGTCTTTAATATTTCCTCCTGGTGCATCAACATCTCTAAATTCTCCAGGTTGAAATGGTTGATCATCATCTCTTATTCGTAAACCTCTTGATTTAAAACCAGCAGGTAAGTTTGATAATGTTCCTGCATCTAGTAATTGTCTTAATGCAGCTGTTGCAGTTTTTGATAAACCACCAATCATATGAATTAAACCAAATCCATAAAAACCAAGACCAGGTAAAAATTTATAATGAACAAAATAATCTATACGTTTCATCATTTCATCATCTTGTCTATAGTTTCTATAAATAGATAATATTTCTTGTGAGCCCTCATCTATTGTCACAATGTGTGGAACTTTTATATTTTTATCATCGTTGTCAGAATCCATATATCCTTCAAGGTCTAAATCAACGTGCATTTCTAAAATATTTAATTGATAATCTGTAGCATCTCCCTCATTGACACCTTCTAATTGATTATACTTATCTTGTATCTCATTATCTGAAGCCATACTTGGAATTATATCTACATCTCTATAAAAACCTGCTTGTTGTTTTTTTAATACTTCATTCTCTGACATTTTTAAAACATGTGTAATTCTTTCACAATCTTTTAAGTCAGTTGCATAATAAGGAACAACTAAATCTTCAGCTGGAATAAATTTTGATACAGCTCTTCGCATTACTTCATCGTAATATATTTTTTTAAAAGAAGAACCTGCCAAAGGAAGGTAAAATAAAAGTTGATCAAAATCAGGTGTGTATTCTTCCATCTCTTCTGTCAACATATAGTTCATATAATCTTTTACACGTTTTGCTTGTTGAAGTTTTTGGTCATCATCAGCACCAATGACTTGTGTTCTTACAGGACCAGATGCAGGTAACAATTCTTTGTAAGCTTGTGCTTGAAATTGTGTTACAGATTCTGCAAGTAAAGGATGTGTTACAGAAGACGCACCAGAAAAAGGTTTTGCATCATCGTTGTATTTAAAACCAAGTAAATCTAAGCCAGATATATATCCTTTTTCCCAATCACTTCTAGATTCTTTATCTCTTTTGTAATCAGATAATAATTCAGAAGCTAATCTACCCAACAAAGTGTCATCCATATCTTCAGTAAGATTATCATAGAAATTTTCTTGCTCTTCCATCTCTTCTTCTGGCTCTTCACCTTCTTGCATAATTTCTACATCTACTTCGTCAGGTCCTTGCTCTTCATCAGGCAAACCCTCAATAGGTTCATCACTTACTGTAGTTTCTACTATATCTTGTTCTGTTACTTCTTCGTCTTGTATCATGTTAACCTTGTTTTTTTATTTTTAATTTCTCTTTTTGAAGGACATGTAACAAATGTACCAGCTTTTGCTTTTACACGTACATCTTTTTTTGATTTTTCTTTTACAGCTTTTTGAATTGAACCTCCAGGCATAGGAAACATTTTACCTCTTTGTATACCATAGCTAAATAATGCTTTATTCTTTGACTCTATTCCTGCTAACATATCAGGTGCAGATATTTTAGGAGGTTGTTTTCTTTTTAATAATTCTTGAGCTATTCCTAATCTAGCTAAATTTTTTTTTGCTTTTTTAGACATAGTTTATGTTACCATTTAAAAACATTAACCGCTAGTCCCCCTTCTTTGTATGACTTCATAGGCATCTCTTTAAAACTTGGTTTTACCTTTATAGCATACACTAAGAAATAATCACTGTGTTGTGTAATCTCCCCTTGTTTATTAATTTTAGTATCAAGGTGTTGTACAACATCTCCTGTTTTTTTTCTAATTTGAAGCATAGCGTTATCTTTTAAATTTTGATTAGAGCCACCAAACCTGCCTCCATTAAAAGGTAAATTTTTTAATCCTGCTGGTCCAAGGTTTTCATATTCTTCCAAAGTCATTGAACCTACATGTTCTTGAAAATCTGTTTCTTTACCTGTTAAAGGATCAATAGTTTTTTCTTGTTTATTAGCAATAAACTTTACTTCATCGGTTGGGTTTGATTTATATACTTTTATAGTTTTAACTTCTGTGCCATGTTCTTGTGCAAATTTTTTTAAAAAACTAGGAAGAGTTGCACCTTGAGCACTTGCTTTTCTTCCAACATTTGTTCTACCCTCTGTAGCTCCGGGTTGTATAGTATTACTTTTTAAATCTTTAAAACTACTTACTCCTGTTCTTAAATCACCTCTACCATAAGCATTTCCATAAAACTCTAAATTACCTAAAAGTTGAGCAGCTCCTCTTGTATGATGACCTACTTCATATGGAACAATTCCTACCCACTGCACACCATCTTTTGCTGCTTCTCGTATTACTTGTTTTACAGCTAAAGGTCCCCATACTTCTTTTTTTTGCATGGGTAAATAATCTGCTTGAGACATACTTCTACGAGTGGCTTGTGAAGGAATAAGTTCTCTTAAAGTTTTAAAACTTTCTCTAAGTTCTTTTAATTTTATGTTATCTTCTTCTGTTCTTGCTAATCCTTTTGCTACAATTTGTTTCATGTCATCAACAATAGTTAATAACCTATCGTTGTAAGTTGCAGATGTAATAGTGTTTAGGTTAAACATGTTTTGTCTTAATTCATTTTCTTTAAATAAAAATCTATCACCAAATTTTTTACTTGGTTTTGTGTATAACTCTGTATATTGAGTTGGACTCATGACTGATAATCTTTGTGTTATTTCTCTATCTGTGATATTTGGATCACCTCTTTCTGCTCTTTTAGCATTCTCTTCAGCTTTGTAACGATTGTACGCTAATTCTTTTTTCTTCGTGTTAAAAAATTTTTGTACTCCTTGTTGTTTATCACTTTGTGCTTCATCTATTAACATAATTTTTTCTTTAGGAGCATTAGTGCTAGGTGTTCCTTTTAAATCTGTAGAAGCTACAAAACGTGTATGATAACGAACGTGTACTACTTGTGCATCTAAAGGACTACCATCAGGTGCTTGATGAAAATGGTTTGGACCTATTTTCATAGAACCAGGTAAAGTAGATAAACCTTTATCTGTAATAGTAATAACATCTTCATCGTACTGTTCTCCTCCTAAAGTTCTATACACTCTTTCTAAAGGATACTCCATAACAGATGATACATTTTTTCCTTTTTTTCCAGTACGTACATTTTCTTCAAAATAATTTCTATCTTGTCTGTCAAAAACATATTTACTTGGTCGTCTAGAAAAAAAATTACCATGTAACTCATTTGCTGATTTAAGTACGTTGCTAGACATTTCAGGATTATAAGTTTCAATATGTTCTAAAATTTTATCGTTTTTAATACTTTTGTTCTCTGGCTTACTTAATTCTTTTTTTGCTTGTTTTACAAAGTCGTTAAAATTTTCATGATGTGTAAGATTTTGCCAACTCATTTTTTTAGTTGCCTCGTCAGCTCCCCCATAATAAGGACCAATCATTTCTTGATGCTTACCAATACCTTTGCTTATTTGATGAGCTTGGTGAAGTAAACTTAAATATTCATATCTTACTTTATCTGATGGTTCTGTTGCATTGTTTTTTAATTCTAGTAATCTTTTTTTAGTTAACTTTTGACCTATGTCAGGGTCTGCTCTTAGTATGTCATCTAAAAGATGACCCTCTGAATCGTGAAAAATTTTATTGTATCTTTTTACTACACTAGATGAATACTTAATAACACTTAAATTATTACCTGGAGCTTTTTGTATTAACTCCATTAATGTCACAGGGTCTACTTTAATCTCTCCGCCTTTTGTTCCTGTTAGTTTGTTAATATCCTGAATATATTTTAAATAACCACCTGTAAGTTTTGCTTCAGTACCAAAAACTGGTTTTTCTTTTTCTACTATTTTATTGTACTTTTTAATTCTTTCTTTTCCCTGTGGGTCTATAATTTTTGTTTCTATAACAGGTGAAGTTGTGTCTGTTGGGTCATAAACTTTTTGTTTAAATTTTTTAACCCCTCTAGTTGGAGATACAGAAAACTGAGCAATATTAGTATCTCTTAGTTCCTCAAGCGTGACTCTTGCTGTTTGTTTTGTACCATCAGCTAAATAAGATATTTCTTTCGGTGCTTTTTCTGTAAAAAAATTTATCCAAAAACTAACTGGTTGTGGTTTTACATCTGGGTATTTTACAGCAAGGTAATGAAATAAAGTTGAACCCCCAGGTAAATCGCCTTGCTCTGAAGTACCACCTAAAGAAAAAGGTTTCTCTCTTTCTGCTTTTGCCATTTTTTCTTTGTACTCTTTATTGGCTTTTAAAATTTGAGAAGCTACACTTTGTGTTTCTACATCTTGTGGATCAACAGGTGTATCTGTAGTTACAAGTTCTTTACTTTTACTTATTCTATCTTCTGGTCTTGTGTAAGTTATTTGACGTGCATCTGGGTCTCTTGCTCTTGTAACAGAAGCAAAATCATCTGCATACTGTTTTACAAATTTACCAATAGGTTTACGAAAAATTATAGATGCAGCAATAGAACCTGCACCTGCTAACGCACCTAACCCTAAGCCAGAACCTTCTTCCTCATCAATGTACTCTTCAGCCATTAGTTATCCTGTTTTTGGTGGTCTGCCTCTTCCTCTTTTTTTCTTAGGAAGACACTCACACAATTTTCCAAATAATCTTTTTTTAATTTTACTAAATATGTCTTTAATTTTTTGTATCATATTATCCTCAATAATAGTTATATTCTCTAGGAGGTCTATCTTCCCTATCAACAAAATCAGAATACAGTTCAACAAAGTTGCCTTGTCTGTATCTTAACATAGCCTGTGTCATACTGTCCACATAGTCATCGTTTGCTCCATGAGGAAAAGCTGCAACTTCTTCAATTACTTCTTCTGCAAATTTTTCTCCATAAGGAAACCACACTGCACCACTTTCAAATATTGGAGCAACAGCATTTACTCTTGTATGTTTATCATTACCTTTAGTAGGAACAAATGGTACAACAGGTATACCCATTCTTCTAAATTCTTGAGTCAATGGTTCTCCACTAGCTTTTTGTTCGATGATTACTGATTCGGGTTCCCAGTATTTGTAATGGTCTAATGCCACAGCTTTGAGTTCTGGAAAATCATACTTGCCACGAAAAGCATCAAGCAAAATTATTTGTGGTCCCCCTCCATCTTCTGGAATAAAAATACCCCAAGTTGTAATCGCAGAATAGTCAGCAGTTTCTTTTTTACTAAATGCTGTATCATAACTTTGTATTACATGTACTAAATTTGGTATTCCATCTTTTTCCCATTCTTGCCACCACTCTCTTTTTATAATAGCTCCCTCTTCTGAAGTTGGTTCTTGCATGTACTGAGCTGACCAGTTTCTAATTGGTACAGATGATTTGATAGTTTCTAATTCTTCTAGGTTCCAATATTCAGGCCAGACTGGATTACCAGAAGGAAGTATTGCAGGAAAAGAAATTTGTTTCCATGTATCGGCTTTCGGTTCTGTTTGAGCCCGTAGCAATCTGCCAGTTAAGTCATCTTCTGCCCATCGTGTCATTACTAAAAGTATCGAGCCTCCAGGTTGCAATCTTTGTCTGGGTCCTGAAACATACCAATCATATGCACGTTCCATTGCAACATCAGACATGGAATCTTGTTCCGTGTGTGGATCATCAATGATCAGTAAGTCTGCACCACGACCCGTGATAGATGCTCCGACACCAGCAGCATAATATTCACCACCTTGACTTATCTCCCATCTACCTTTTGCTTTTGAGTCTTCTCTTAATTTAACATCTCCAAAAATTTGTTTATACTCTGGTGAATCAATAATGTTACGAACCTTACTACCGAACCTTACTGCAAGTTCTGTATTATGAGAAACTTGCATAATTTTCATTTTTGGATACTTACCAATAACCCAAGCAGGGAAGTATACAGAAGCAAATTCAGATTTAGTATGTCTTGGAGGCATGTTTATGATGAGCCTCCCTTTTTTTTCTTGAGCTATTTTAGTAAATTGGTCAGCTATAAGCTGATGATGTCCTATTTTTTTTTTATCATTTGTCTTACGATATATAAAATCTGGCCATACCTCTTTGACAAAATACAAAAAATTATCTTGGCAGAGCTGCACATGTTTTATCCAGAGCCTCTCTACTTCTAATCTTAATTTATCTGTCGTTAAGTTTTCAGCTTCCATATCGTTTCAGAGTATCCTGCGTGTATAAATCTTGCACCTTTACTGACTTTTTGTCAAGCATATCCCTTATCCGTAATGGGAATTATAAAAACCCCGAAGCTCCACCAAAAGATGATAGAGCCTTCTAAACTTGTGGGAAAAAATGGGGTAACCAAATAAAACGGCAACCCCATTTTTTGTGCTTATCTATTCATAATTATCTGAAGTTCTGCTAATGATTGAGATACTTGCTCCTTTAAGAAATCAGTACTTTCATTATTAGGATAATTAGCGAAGGTTTCTATTATAGCCTTTTCTAATGCTGAACAAATAAGTTGATAATTTATTTGTTGTCTAGCCTTTTCAATATCTTCATTGTTAGTATCTTGTAATAGATTATCTCTTACTCTATTAATAGAAGTATTGTTCACTAAACTCTCATTTAACATTCTAATAATATCACTCATTAATTCACCTCTTTAATATGTTGAGTATGAAGAGTAACAACAGGTCTATCCTTCAATAAATATTTCTCGTGTAATTCTGGATTTTCCTTTGCGAATGTCTTGACATCAAATTGGTCTCGATAATCGACAGTCCTTTGAATGAATCCTTCCCAACCTTTGATATTCTCTAAATGAATTTCATTAGTTTTTAAAGTGTCAAGAATCTGATTAATAACTGCTTTCTTTTTTGCAAAAGACTTATTATATTTCTTTCTCTCTATATCATCAAGAGCAAGATTAATAACTAATTCACAAATCGCTTTTCCGTCTAATTCAAGTTTTTTATTTTTCAATTTTTCCTCCATTGGTTTTTGATTAATAATTAAACTTATATATAAGTATAGTGATATTATCCGATATAGCAAGGATTAATTTAGTTATTTTAAATTTTTTTTAGTGAACCCAACTATCCACAGCCTCGAAGCCAACTTGGTCAGAGTCGACTGGCGTTTTTTTTCGTGGGAATGGGAAGTGGGATTACTTGGGCAAATGAATGGGAAACGGCATTCCCAGCCCGTGCGATCCTGGCGGCTGCTGCCAGCTCACAAAACCAAAAACAAAATCGCAAATGGGAATGGGAAAACGGGAATGGGAACTAGGTGAAAAAATATAAGACGGCTAGAGTGAGTACCAAGTATAGTACACACTCTAGGAAAAAAGAAAACACGATTAGCAAATTTGAAAGCCTCCAGATTCACGACAGAAACGCATAAAGTCTATTACGTTTGCTTCTGAAAAAGGATAACTCGCTTCCCAATCATATTGCTTTTGTATATCCTCCCATTGTTGTTTAAATGGTTCTGGATATTTAACAGGTGCTAGTTTCTCTCCTGTCTTGTCCTGCACAATTTTTTCGAGCTCATTTCTTTTTTTCTCAAGAACTTTATTTTTTGCCCTTGCTCGTTTCATCTTCTCTTCATAAAAACCCTGTACTGTTTTTACTCTGTTTGTTTTAAGTTCTTGTTCAAGTCTGTCAGATATTTTTTTCGCTTGTTCTTCGCTAACTTCATATCCGTCATTATGATGCCAACTTTTTTGCTCATCTTCTGTGAACTCATTTCCCATTAACTGCAAAACATAATTTGCTAAAGGTCTCCACCACCACACATTGTTTCTAAAGTAATGACCTGGATTTTCTGTCTCAAACTTTGCTCTTGCTTTGAAATATTCGTCTTTCTCTTTCTCGGTTGGCTTTTTAGTCCAATCAATACTTGGTTCTTCGCCTTTTAATTTTGGATTTTGTCCATATAAATCAAATCCCATTTTTACCTCCATTGGTTAGTTAAAATATTATTATACTATATATATCGGATAATGCAAATGATTTTTTATCTAATGGTTTCAAATGTAGGACAATCAAGAATGTGATGAACAAGAACTATTTTCCAGCTCCGGCAGGGCCGGAAATACAAAACAGAGGAACAAAGGACTAAACAATACTAAAAACGGGAACGGGAGTTGCTGTTTCCAGCCCGTGCGATCCCGCGGCCAGCTCGCTGACAAAACGAAAAAAAAATGTCCCCGAACCCAAAACGGGAACGGGAACGGGAATTTACTTTTTCTTTAGTTTGGTAATGTTTGGGTCTGTGTCAGGGTCATCACGATGTTGTAAATGGGTAGTAATACTACCTAACAACATTCTTGTTGCTTCATTACTACTTGGTGCAGTGTCATAAGCTAACTCCGATAAAATATATTGACTTGCGTAAATAAATTGGGGGACTTCAACATCATGTCTAATTTCCTGCATTAAGTCTAACAGTTTGTCCTTGACCAAATCCAATTGCTTTTGTGTAGATAGTTTTCTTTTTTTTGTCTTAGACATCAGCAACCACCTTTTGCGTCAACAAGTAAGCATCAATACCAGACGTGCTTTTTAAATTAAACAAAGACGCAAATTTTTTACAAGCTTGATAGGTGTTACTAGCTTCAATAGTTTTCACACCATGCTTCTTGTGTATCACATAATATTTATACATCTTCTTCTACCTTTGGAAAGTGGTCAGGGCTTTTTCCAAACTCTTCATAATACTTCATCAGACCTTCTTTGTCCAATATCTCAATGCCCTCTTTCTTTACTTTTATAAAACCTCTTTCTTCAAAATCTTTTAAGGCTTGTATAAAATGTGGGTCTTGTAACATTAGTTTTGTTAGTTCTTCCATTTTATCCTCCATTGGTTAAAATAATATTATACTATATTTATCGGATAATGCAAATACATTTTGCACCTTCCTGTCTCCAGCTCGTGCTGCGGCCCAGGATGCGGCTGCTGTGCGGACCTGGTCACAAAAATTATAATTGCAAACGGGAACGGGAACGGCAAAACGGGAACGGGCTCAAAAAATAGCCCAAGCTAGAAAAAATAAAATTAGTAATGCTCCGTACCCTGTGAGCTTAGGAGCCCACAGGATCATCAAAAATAAGAAAGCTAATAAACCAATCATTAAAACTGCCTTATTAATATACGACCATCAGGCAAGTAACCTACATGGGTCTTGCTTTCCAAATCGTCTTTCGTTTCAATGTCGTTGTAGTCTTCTCTTAACTTCTCAAGTGACTCATACTCTGCATAGTCGCAGCAAAAGCTGACAGGGTCATAAGCTACCTTTGGGTTGATCTCTGTCTCCCAATCATAGATAAGCTGCCACGCCTCGTAGCTGAAAGTATTCCAGCGTGAGTGCTGCCGCACCTGCTCCAAAAAATTTTGTTGATCTAATATTATTATCATAGTATTACCTCCATTGGTTATCCTCTATATATATACAGGATTTTACAGGATGTCAAGGCGTTGCTGCAAAAAAAACGCCAGGAGGGACAGGGTGTGAAAACCCCAGAAACACGGACTTTTTAGCCAGCCACGCAGCGAGCCGCCGGCGAGGAACACTAGCTGGAAACACTAGAAAACTTGACTTTTTCATAACGGGCACGGGCATCTGCCAGTGCGGCCCAGGGATCACGCTGCCTGTCTGGCCATCCAGGATAGAATTTGTGAAACGGGGGTGGGAATTTGTGCAACGGGAACGGGCACGGGGATACCAGGTTCACGAATCTCGTATAGTTTAGGCGGTACATGGGAGAGGGGCCAGTTCATAATAAAACATAACCCTCCTGATTCTCTGTGATTGAGATGCCAAGCTATTTGATACTTTGAAATGTTTAAATTCTTAACTTGATTTGCTTTTAATTCTACCCAAAAAGATAAATCCTCAAAACAACAATGAACATCAGGTATTCCGTTGATTGTAGCACTTTCTATTTTAGTGAAATGTGCTCTTTTATGTTCCTTTTGAAACTGGTTAAGGTAACTCCAAATTTTTTTTTCATTTAATTTTCTTTTTAGTTGGCGTGACATCTATAATTGTAGCTCCATCATCTATTTTTTTCTCTAATTCTTGCAATCTTTTCTCTAATTGTTCTCTGTTCATACCCTCAAGAGTACTATGAAGCACTTCTTTTTTCTCTACAAATTGACCTGCTAATTGTCCTGATCTAAATTCAGCTGCTATTGCTCCAGTATATTGTCCTTTTGCTTCTGCTCCATCTCTTAATCTTTCAAAAGTTTTATATCTTCTTAATTTATCTTTTTCATATTTTTCTTGTTCTTTACCTAATTTATGTTCTAGATATCTACACACATGAGGATTTGCATTTTGGTTAGTAAGTTTACTGGCAAGTACCATTGCAGATTCTTTATTTTTAGTTTTGTAACCTGCTTCAATTAAAGCATCTGTTTTTGTGATTACTCCCCACTTCTCAACTAATATATCAATAAACTTTTTTTGTTTATTAGTTAAGTCTTGTATTGTTCTAACTTGTTTACTTCGTTGTGGCATATATATCTCTATACAAAAAATAAAATATTTTTAAATTTTTCTGCAAAACAGTCCTCTCTTTTCCCAAAAAACATGCAAAATTCCCAAAACTTTCCCAAAACTATTTCTCTGTAACACTATGTTTTCTCCTATTTTTTCTGTTTTCCCAAAACTATTGCCTATTTTACACTTATGTTTTTAAAAAAAAGTTTGTATAGAGTATATACTAGTAAATTAAAAAAACACAAAATCATTTGACTTATCCTATATTATCCTTTATTTTAAGGTTAAGTTCAATTTTTAATTGAGCCCTCCATTGGTGTGGGTTAGCTTTGGTTAACCCACCCTTCATACAATAACTCCTAAAATTACATTAGTTACATAACAACTGTTTTCTAAAACGGCTTCTTGTCTTACAACTTTTAATTTCTTTTTTAATAATTTTTTTTGATTAATATCACAAGCTTTTCGCCATTTTTTTAATAACAAACTATATTTTTTCCAACTTACATGCGTTTCTTTAAATCTTATGTGGTTATTTATCATAGCTTTTTTGTAAGCAGCTTTAACATGTTCAGGGTCTAACATAGCCCAGTTACATACCCTATCAAAATCAGAACAAGAACTCATTATCCAATTGTGAGCTGTTGTTTTTAAAACAGCTGACTTTCTATCTACTCTTTCTATCATAGTATCTTCTAAAGCATTTATAATAACACCTCTCCACATATAATTTTCGGGAAGCATATTATCGTGGTTCAATAACATTCTTGCAAATCTATATCCTAATTTTTTTAAAAATTCTGTTGAGGGAGGTTGAAATTGTTGCTTAGTCGCCATTGACAATCTTGAACTTTAAAATATTGTTTTTTCTTTTCCTTGTTCTGGGTTGAAAGATGGCATTGTCAAACTCTGAATCGTAACGGTGTCCAAAGTTAAAATCATCTCTATATT
>TARA_R110002012_G_scaffold319585_1_pt1 | contig 13000 bp, 3 predicted proteins | sample TARA_R110002012 | Tara Oceans TARA_R110002012 (sample SAMEA4396515) | marine metagenome | biome: Westerlies Biome; feature: [DCM] deep chlorophyll maximum layer (ENVO:01000326); material: water (ENVO:00002006), including particulate matter (ENVO:01000060) such as... | depth 40 m
AAAAAATGCAAGAGGTTGTTGATTACCTTTTCGATCCTACATCTTCCCCTGAGGAATTTAGAGGCCAAATATTTTCTGAGGGCAAGGCTGCGAATTCTCTTCCCCTGCAGGAGATTATTGACGGTGGCTTTGCGCCCCTTGTTCCGGTTGGTGCCTTGACAGGGAGTTCTAACAGGGCTGCAGGATTCTATATACAAAGGATGGGCCAAGCCGGAAACAACCCTGCTGGGGGTAAAGATGCGCGACAGGCGCAAGGGTACACAAGAGATCAGTACGAATCTGGGTCGAATCCCCCAGGCGTGGACCCGCTTGCACCGGCAGGATCAGTCATCAAAGGCTGGGGGACTCCTCAATTATTTGCTCATCTTGATGGAGGCTCAGGCAGGCATGGTGTAAGGCACGGTCTTCAAGGCGCTCCACAGAACGTCGTTTATTCGTACATAGGACGTCCAGAAAGTGAAAGCGACCAGCAGATAACTCTTGATGCGGAGTGGAACCCAAGTCTGCCAGCCCGACGCCCTGACAATGCACTTCTAGCAAAGGTGGAATCACCGACTTTGCGGCACATTGATCGATACCGTCAGGTCTATACCGAAAGCCCGCTTCAGCGGAGTCGCAATATCGCGCTGTACCGCATGGGTGAAGCCTATCTGCAATTGGGTTTGTATGGAGAGGCACTGTATTATTTAGATGAGCTTTCCAAAGTGGGTGGTCCCTCCTCGATTCCTGTAAGCAAGCTTCGTGCCCAGGCAGAGCGTCTCCAGACAGAGGAGCCGATAGCGCCAAAAAATCGTGGGCTTCGCGCTGTGTATACGAATGGATTTGATGAAGCGGCGCAAAATTCAGAAGGCCAAGTGCGGGAAGCTCTTGTAAATATGCGAGAGTTGTTTACAACAACACAGCCAGAGTTCAATGGTGCATCTATAGGTGACTATGGCACTAGTCTTCGTGTTGGTGAACGAAATCCCAACTACGTTGGCCCGAGCAACGAGCACCTTACTTATTATGAAAACACTGAACCATTTCGTGTTCGCATCAATCAAGAACTAAAAATAGATACAGAAGTCTATGGCACCGGCCCGTCTTATCTTGCTGAAGGCTGGTTCGGTAAATTTAAGAATGATATCGTTCGGATAACAAATGGACTTGAGCCTCAAGAAATCCAGGACTTAGCAGAACAACTAAACCAAATTTCAGAGAATGGAAAAAAAGCCGCCTTTGCCATTGGAGGTGATCCCGAGAGGTTGACTCCTTACCGCAAGAAAGCGGCTGATGCTAATATTCTTGCATTGGCTTGGGATCAAATAACGATTCAGCACTTCGCTGATATTATACAAAATGAATATAGATATTCGAGTTCAATAGCTACAGAATATTAAGCGGCAGGTGAAAGTTGGCTGAAGAACAAGATGACATTGATCTCATAGAGGGCTTTGCAACAGTTCCTCTTGAAGAGGCCTATGAGTCTTTTGAAAGAGAGCGGTATGCTGCCCCTTCGTTTGAACCTGCGGCCTTACCCGAAGACCCCGAACCCGGCTTTGTTGTTCCTGGCGCTGATTTTGTTAGCGATCCGGTGGCTGATGTAGCTGCTGTTGTAGAGGCAGAGCGTCTTTATTCTCCATCAACTGAAGGTGTTTCTGCCGATGAGATAGCCTCAATAGAGTCTCAGTTGAGAGAAGCAAGGCTCGATGAGATGCGACTGTCTCGTCCTGGCCACGATGAAAAATGGTATCAGGATGATGCTGACCGATTTATTTACTCAAAGCAATTTAAGCCAAGTCATCTTTCTCCTGCCATGCCAGAGCGTCCGAGCTTGGAATCCGTAAAAGAGTTTTACAGTCAATCTCCTCAACAGTTACGATTCGGCCTGCATTCGGAAAACGCCGCATTGGCTGTCTATAACGCTATTGATGCTAACAAAAGCGATGAAGAAATCAACGAGCTTTTGGAGCAGACAAGGCCCTCCCAATGGCCTGATGCAATGACAATGGGATCTGGCTTTGTGGATGGTGTGGGTAGGGGATTCCGCCGCAGGGTCATTGACATGCCTATTGGTCAGGACGCTCCGGGTTTTGAAAACCGATTAGAAAACAGACGAAAAGTTCATAGGGAAATCCAAGACATTCTCGATGGTGGGGGGCGTGGCGATGCTGTCTCTACTGTTTGGAATTATGGCAAACCCATGACCCAAGAGGAAGCAACTCGGGTAGGAATGACGTTTGATGATGAGGCTACAGCAAAAGAGTTGGCGTTTTTTACAACGGCTGGAGCAACAGGCGGCACCTTGGTGGGGGCGAGGAATCTTGGGTATCTGTTGCCTCGCGCTGGAACATTAGGAAGAACTGCTGCCGGTCTTAGAGGGGCCAGTATTGGAGCCAGGGCTGGAGCAATTGGTGGGCCGGTTACCCCTGTCACTATGACAATTGGATTTCTGCTCGGTGGTGCCATTGGATATGCGGGTGGAAAACTGTGGGGAAAAGTTGATGCATCTGAATTTGCAAGACCTGTGCCCTTGTTCAAACAGGACGAAGGCGATGATGGCTTTTTCTTTGCTGTCCCTGCAGGATTAGTAAATCTATCTTCCAGAACCCAAACTCTTATGGGGCTTTCTGATTCTGTTTGGGTTCCAATGCTGACAACAAACGATGAAGATTCGGAAAGAATGCGAGACGTGCTTGCTGAGTCGCGGCCATCAGAAGCTTGGAATCAGATTGTACAATCCTACAAAGCAGAAAAAAAAGCAGGCTCTACCACTGAAGAGCTAAGAGAAAGACTTCGCCCAGACATTTTACAAATGATTCGAAACGTGTCTTGGAACGATCTTCCGTCTTCGGCAAAGTATCGAGATCATTTGGATCTTGACGCGGCCTTGGATTATGCGAGGGAAAATGCTGATAAGGGTGACACAAGCCTGCCAAGGTTTACTTTCGAGTATTTTATCGGAATGGCGAATGAGAGGGAATTTAAACCAACAGGAACTCAGATCCTTGATCCTGTTTTCGCAGCCGCAGGCGGACAGACCCTAAACGATAAGAACATGCAGACTCTGCTTGAGTCTTTACCTATTGGTCAGATTTTACAGAACGTGCCAGATCTTATCGCTAGTGATGATAAGAATGGAGCGATGCCAAGCGTTGACTCATTCATTGATGGCATCATTGTCGCTGCCGGTGACACGGTAGAATCGATAAGGGTGTCTGGTGGCGAGACAACTGAGGACCTCGCCCTTGGCTTTGGTGAGCTTATGTTTAGCCAAGAGGTCGATTCGAGTGGCCAGATTCGCTATGTCGAGAACACTCCTGGTAAATTGTTCCGAGTAGCATCTGCAATTCCTGAACTTTATAATGAGTTTCGCTTACCGTTTGACCTGCCCATTACTCCAGCGTCACGAGATTTCCGGTACGATTTAGGTATTCGAGACCCTGATACAGGATATGCTGCAAGGATTTTAGGAAACATTGCCACTGGAGAAGTTGGTCTTGCTCGGCACTTTACAGATGAAATGTTGGTGAGGGGAGTAGACAGGCAATCAGGAACATACCGATTCTGGGCTACTAGTGGTGTTGCTCTTGATAGTCTTGTCGCATGGGAGCGGCCCATTTTTGCTGGGGTCGGCATGCCGATTCGTGGTGGCCTTAGAGGTGCCAGTGCTGCCAAGCAATTTAAAGGCACGCCCTATAGAAGCAAGGCTATTCTTGGCGCTATTTCTCCTGCGTTTTATCGGTTCAAAAACAATGTAGATCTGAATGTAAATCGTTCAGTCATAAACGTTAGAGAAGCTCTCGGTGAAAACAGAACTATTGATGGTCTTAATGCTTTGAGGGCTGGAAAGATTGCCGATGAAACTGCTTCTTTCAATATTGCTATTGGCGAGCAAGCTGTTTTAGATATTGTCATTCCTCTTGTAGAGGCAGGCAAAAGCATAGACGAGGCTTTAGAGTCGGTTCCGAGAGGAGCCAAGGGAGATATGTATCAGGTTCTAAACCATATTGTTGAGGAGCAAGTAAGAGAGGCTCATCTCAGGGGTGAAGACGTTTATCAGCAAATTCCTGTTTCTATGAGAGCAGGTGTTGATTCAGTCCTTAGGGGCGCCGGTATTGACCCAACTGCAGCAAGGATGATTCTAAACGCTAAGGGTCTTCGCGCTAAGTTGATTCACGCAAACGCGACCGAAAAAATTATGAATCAAGGGTCTCCTGACATACAGGTGTTGCGAGCATCAGATGAATATAAAACTTTCAAAAATGGTTTGATTGAGTTTTTAGAGAAAACTGGAGACGATGTTCAAAAGATTGACTCATATATGCCGTACCTTGAGCTTAAGGCGTACTTAGAAGCAATCAATCCAGCCAGTCGGTTTAAGACAGAGATGGAGTTCTTTGGCTCCTTGCTCATTAAGAAGACCAAAGGAGGCAAGCCTAAAAAGCCTGATCCTAATTCTGCACCTCCAGGGGCAGAGCCCGCAGGGCCTCGACCGATTGATCCTAACGAGCCTTTGCCAGAACCATTTGAAATCGAAAAACCGGCTGACATCCCTCCTGATTATTTATACCCAGGTGACCCTCCTGGCCCGTTTGACGCGAAGGCTCCGTCTACAAATGACTGGGACTTTGTGGAGGTGCCAGGATTTTCTAATGGCGGTTATTGGAGAACATCAGATATTGAACGCGTTTTATCTTCTCCGTCCAATACTGGCGTCACCGTATTCAGTCATTCTTATGCTTATGGCGTAACCACTCCCATTTCAGATTATATTGCTAGACCAATCATGGGCGTTAATAAACATCCAGTAGCACATGCAAGCGTGGGAGGTAACCAGCCGTACATGACTTTGTATAGCAATACTTTTGTTAGCAAGATAGAAGGTCGCAGCCCAGAAATGGAATTTCAAATAGGATTTCTTGACACAAAACGATACGGTGTCACTCTCGCAGACGTAAAGGAAATGTATACGGGGCTCGTTGATGAAGCGATCCGTGAATACAAAAAGCATCTTGATCAATATCCAGATTTAAAATTTGTTTTTACAGACAATTTGTCAATGGACTATTTTAAATACAGGTTTTCAGTCGATAAAGATTTCAACAAAATAAAGGTTGTTGACCGCACAGGTCGTCTAAAACAAAGACTCACCTTTAACGCAAAGGACGCAGCAAAACTCAAGCTTAATAAAACAGGAAAAGGGACGGTGGCTAAGTTCAACATCAAGCCTCGAGAGCTTGCTAAGCTACAGAAACAAGCAAGAGAGGCCGCAACAAACCCAGATGTTGTTCCTCCATCTGTAGAAGCCCCTACTTCTTTTTCGGCAAACAAGAAAAAGTTTTTATCTGAATATGAAAAGGTAGTAAAAGAGGCTGGCATTGAAGATCTGACAGCTAAGATTGGTCGGGCATACATTGAGATTTTACCAGACAAGGCTTTTTCTACTCGCAGACTTGTTCTTTTTCCGTTTCTTCAAACCACAATGAAGGGCAGTCTGTTTGGCAGCGCAACGGCACCGATAATGATGCCGAGGGCCGGAAACAGAAGCTCGACTGTGACGCTCTATACGACGGGCAAAAGAATCATTGATAATAAAAAATATAAACTTGATGATCTTGCCAAGCTTGAGCCCGAAGCACTTTACGAGATGGCTGCTGAAAATTTCTTTTCTAAAGAATCCGGGTGGAACAAAGTTAAAAGTGGAGCCGGGGTTGACGGCTGGGGAACAAGTGAGAAGTTTGATTCTGGACTCTACTCGGATAGGAATTTCTTTGTAGATCAGATTGGACCAATAGTTCAAGAGCTTGCTCGTCGAGAAGTTGAAGCCTTAGGATCAGGGGTTGACGACATAGACTTAGTGCGCGGCTTGATTAGGAAATTGCAAAATAAAATGATTTCAGACTCTTTAGAGCCTGGGGTAAGACGCAATCAAGTAAACACAAAAAAAGTAGAACGGTTTGTACTTGAGATTGACCGTTCTATCAAAATGCATGAGTACTTTAGGGTCGGGTTGGTACACACTTTAATACACGAACTTACCCATGTGTTGCATTTGGATGTTCTTTCTGCTTCTGAGCTTAAGACTCTTAGAACTGCTTACGTTCGGGAAAGAAAAGCTGGGTTTCCTAAGTGGAGAAGGTCGGAACAGTTCAAAACCGAATACGATGTTGAGAGATCTTTTTCTGAATGGTTTGCCGACACTACTTCAGATTATTGGATGAGCGGTAATGTTCAAAGACATGCCTCATTTACAAACAATGAAATCAACATTCTTCGTCGCGTCATGCGAAGAATGTCCGCCTTGTTTGGTGAGGTGTTTAATAAGATAAAAGGATTTAGAGATTATAGGGCGGAGTTTCCTCCTGAGATTATTGACTTGGTTGATCGCTTGAGTCGTCAAGTCGCTGAAGAAACAACTGGCTTAGTTGATGTGACCTCAAGAGACTCGTTCTTTAATAGTATTGACGCTAGGCTTGGGCCCTATAGCAAAATAGAATCTAAACTCGACAACCTTAACTCAGAAATGTTGCAGCAGGACATCAATGCTCAAACCACTCCTGATTGGGTAACGAGCATTTCGGTCATGGACCCAGACAAAGCCAGGACGGTGGCTACCAGTATTGCAAGAGAACATGGTGCTATTCCAGGCACGCAGAAGTTTGATGATGCTGTTGACTATATGATCTCAAATGGTCAAAAAGGCCGCTTGTTCGATAGACTGACTGAACAATCTCGAATGTTGTCGTCAGAGACTTCTCCGTCTCCTTCACCAAGAAGCTCCTTTAAGATTGTCAGCGAGCGAAAAGCTACAGCAGACGAGGTTGTTCCTTCAAGAATTTCAAAGCGTAAGAAGATTGTTTTAGAGGGTGAGAAGCACAAACAGCGCGATGTGATTTACTCTTATCAAGGGGATGCTCTTTTCCGAATGCTCACAGAAGGGGATATTGATCAGCTTTTCAAAAATGAAGGTGTCTTACTTCAAGCCTTTCTAAGCTCACGGGATTTCAAACATCTCATTAAAGAAGCTGGAGTTTACGGAAAAAGCCCTCGCCTGACAACAGAGGGGCAAGATCGCCTTATCAATTCATTTAAATCCTATATTGAAACAGGTAAGGCTCCCGGCCCCCTGAAGGGTTTGTATGATCAGATTTACCTAAACCTTCAAGGATACTGGCTAAGGTTTACACCGGACCGTCAGATCGTGGCCAATCCAAAAATAAGAAAATGGTTTGATACATGGCTGGCAGCGGACTTGAATGTTCGCCCCATAGCTACTGAGATTACTGGAAATGTCCTGAGGAACTTTACAAAAGTCAGAATCGCAGAGCCACAGGATATTACCAAAAGGCTTGAGGAGGGAATGGTTGCCAGTAAGAACAAGAAGAATGAGTTCTTTCGAATCCCTCTTGACACTCCAACTGTTCGGAATGCACTTAAGATTACGTCTAACTCCACTGAGATCGACGTAACAGAGGCGTTTGCCAGGGCTGCTGGTTACGTCGCTGGAGAGTATGCGAGGATTACATCTGGTGGGCAAAGAATGTATCCCATGACTTACAGGACGACTGTCCCTGTATCAAGGGTCAAGTCGATCCAGAAAAGAGTGAAGTCAAGGTTTGATTCATTCCTGGGTAATGACGCTGATTACTTTAGTCAGGCTGGGTTTGTTGTCCTTACAGAGGCGCAAGCCTCCAGCATGAGGATTTTTCTTCGTTCGCTGTCCAACGAACCATTAGCAAATATTATTCCGTACACGCTTCTTTCTGATGACGTATCTCTCACAAGGATACCAGAAAGCCATTGGAGACTTATTAACGAAGCTCTAATTGATATCGAGGCTGGTCCTAACTCTGCGCGAACACATTATTCAGAGATGATGTCTTCAACGCTGGCTGTTGCTGCCTGGAACTCTTTGAAGCAAATGGCTGTAGACGCTGGTGACCATAGCCGAGCTATTAAGGGAACGGTCAATAGATTTAGAGAAATGTTTGTAGAGGTCAACACCTTGGCAGACGTTGGTCCTTACCAAAGATCTATTATAGATTCTACTCTTAGAGAGCTTGGTTCTATTGGCCCAGAGCTAAGGCGTGCAGCCAATGACGCCTACAAAGGAAACAAAGATCTTTCGACTCAACAGTTCTTTTTGATGTTGAAAGATACGATTGTAAACAAGCCTATTAAAATCGAAGTAATCAAAACCGTTGCCGGAAAAAAAGGCGTAAAGCGAGACATTACCTCTATTGAGTACATCATGGGTGTTCGTGGAGACATCGGGGCTGAAGGCCCTGTGACGCCTCAGGAAGGCATGCTCAAGCAGATTAGAGAGTTCCGAGAAAGAATTGGAACCGATGAAATGGAAGGGATTGCGGCGGACAGAAGAAAAGCAATGCTTACAGGAGAAAAGGTAGAGGGAGAGTTTGCCCCACCTGTGGACCCGTTTGGAGAAGTTTTTCCTGACGTTCCCTTCATCGACTTCATTCTGTCTGAAAGAAAAAACCTGCAAGCTGTAATGGAAAGACCGTATGCAACGCACCATACGTTTGTTGGTTTGGATGAATACGACGCCTGGTCATTAGTAACTCTTGAAAGCTACGAGAAAAAACTCAAAACCTATCGCGCAAGAAGATCTGCAGGAGAAGACTTATCAATAGATGAAGTCCTTACTCGTGAGGATTTTGACGCACTTGAAGAAGCTCTCAGCTATATCTACGACAGATTGGACCGGCAGAAGCGCCTGGTTGGCGACCAAGCTTTAAAAATTGCTCAGTCAATGGGCGGTGGCGGGGAATGGGACGTCGGTAAATTCACACAAGACACCAGGCTTCAGGGCGAGTTCTATCAAATGTTCCACAGGGGAGAGTGGGCTAAAATGTATGAGGTCTTCCAAAGGAAGTTTGGAGAGGTTGTAGGAACCGAGGTCAAGACAAGGCGCGTTCCTCTTTCTGATCCTAAAACAGCGATCACACAAATGATTGCTGGCATGAGGGCCCAGGAGATTCTCACTGGATTGACTGAAAAGATGGTTCAGTACGGCATCGCGTCTGATGTTCGAGAGCTTACTAAAGATTTCTTTATAGGCGCCAACACGCACTCATCATACGGGAAAGTAAACAAGAGCCTGTTTTTGAAACGAATTGAGTTTTACTTAAATCAAGAAGTTTCTTACCGTATGTCATCTACAACATTTCGACGCAAACAAGAGCTTATTACTGAGCCGCCCTCTGCTCCTTTTGGAGAAGACAATGTTCCTATGATGACAAAGGCGGAAACAACAAGAGCGCAAAAACTCGGTGCCCCCACAGACTTTAATGGAAACGTTCATGATTTAGAGGCATACACTAAAGCGCTTGAAATATTGAACAACTTTGGATTCAAGAGAGCAAGGGGTGGGTTCGACAGGGTATTGCTTCCTGATGGGTCAGAAGTCTTTATGCCTAAGGCTGTCCAGGACGCGATCAATGAAGCTATTGATAGGGCAACTGGTGCGGGCGGCTCACGAAATGTCACCTCGTATCAAGTTGACACTGACATATTAGGGCCCGGATTTAGCAGTCCTGGTCTTGCCAACCAGATGAGATCAAATGCAGGAAAGGCTGTTGACGCACTGTTTGAAATGTTCCCTATAGTTCCATCAAGAATTAAGATGGGCGTAACAACTGGAATCATATTGCCCAACCCGGCATACTTTACTGGCGTGTTTATGGGTGCAGGATTCCAGGCAATGCAGGGTGTTGGGGTGGTTGGCACTGCAAGGATGATGTTGAACCCAAAACAGACAGGCGCTATTGTTGCGCGGCTTTGGAAAGACGGTGGTTTTCAACCAAACGCTGGCCCCATCATTAATAGAAAGACTGGTGCCGTGTACAGTATTGCCGAGGCCACTCGGTTGGCGGAAGCTCATGGTTTGAAATCCAGCTTTATTCATGCAGAAACGATGAACGTTATTGCAAAAGACTTAAAGGATAAACAGCCAGGATTTGTAAACAACATGCGTGTTGGTCGGTGGGCAAGGAACTGGCAGAAAACTCTAATCGAATCCGCTACTGCTCTTGACAACTATTGGCGTGTATCTGTATTTGTAGATGGCTTGAAGAGGGGAATGTCTCCAGACGCAGCCGCGTCATTAGCCAGAAAAACTGGGTACGACTACGCTGCTCTAACCAAGTTTGAAAAGAAATACGCCAGAAATACAATCATGTTTTATTCGTATATGCGCAAAAACATGGACTTGTTCTGGGATACTTTGCTTACAAACCCAGAACGTATTCTCGGGCAGATGCGTATGCTTAGAGGAATCCAGACCGCATTTTTAGAGGACGAACCTCAGATTGTTCTTAGGGACTATCAGCAAACCAGGCTTCCCCTGTATTTTAAAAACACGGTTATGAATACCCACAAGAACAGCCAGGTAATGTTCATTACCCCTCCATTGCCAATGATGGATGCGCTAAACTTCTACATTGAAATGTTTGATATTGCTAAGTATAGAGACCAGGAAGCAATTAGCGGCATGGCTGGAAGGGCTGCTCCATGGGTTCAGGCCCCATTCGTCATGGCTACGGGCAAAGATATTTTCTGGGACAAAGAGCTAAACGAATATAATAAAGTGCCGCCTTGGCTTGTTGAGTTGGATTTAGCGCTAACTGGCGGGGCTCTTGTGCATGGAGTTCTTGATATATCTCAAAGGCCCCACAGAGACCCAAGTAAAGCAGCGTTGTCTGGTGAGTCTGAGGAAGGTTGGTTTCACGCAAGAAACGGAAAAGCTTGGTGGATTTGGCGCAACTTGATGCAGTTTCCAGGCGCTGGCCGCTCAATGGATACAATCACTTACATGGATCGCGCGAACCTGGGCTTTGTAGAAAGCGCTGTTCGTGGTTCCAGGGGTTTTAGGAACTTTGGTAATAAGCTTGGCCTTCTCGAAGAAGTCCCAGAAATGGGTACTGGAGACACAATGGGCCCTCGTGTCGGCCTAAGCGAAGCGCAAGAGTTTGCGGGCTACTTTGGTTTCAAACCAGTAATAATTCCGAAAGCATCAGAAGTAACTGCGCGAGATTCAAAAAGAAGGAGAGGCGAGTTAAAGCAGGCTTTGTCTCGAGAAAAACTGACCACCAGAGAATACTGATATGGAACAAGGCTCGTAATGTGTTATTCTTTTTTCGATTTCTCATCCCACTTTAGGAGACTCTCCCATGTCTAAAATTGTTGAACTTATGTCCGGTCGCGCCCTTGAACACGGAATTGGTATGCTCGTTGACCACGGAAGGGGGTCAGGCAGCAAAATGTATATTGGTGGTCAGGCCAACGCTGATGTTGCCGCAGGCACCGTAATCAACGGTGACGGCGAAGGGACAACCGAAACTGAAACAACCGAGTACACAGTTCCAGCCAACACTCTTGTTGCTGGCTCAACCATCCGGTGCAAGTTCTATGTTCATTGCCCATCAGGCAATGGTTCCGACACAACCCAAATTGGATTGCGGTTTGGCGCAAACACAACAGCAAGCAGCAACACGGGAATCGAAACCAGCGCTCTTGACCTTGCCAACAGCGGCGCTGTTTGTATCGGTGATGCTGTCGTTCAGATTCGGACTGCTGGTTCTTCTGGAACCGCTATTATGTTCGGAACAATCGCTATGGATGTTGACACTACCGGCATCGCCCTAAGTAGTGACGAAAGTGGTGCGCTGGCAACCTTTGCCATCAATACCACAGTGGCTAACTACTTGAGCGTCACGATTACTTTGGGTTCAACTAATGCGTCAATGGTTGCTCAATCCGAGGCTTTCATCGTAGACATTTACAACCCGTCTACCTGATCCGCCCTCTTCTAAATAGGAGGCCGTGATGGCTGATCAAGGTTTTATTGTTAACGATGCAGAGGTGACTGCAATTGGTACAAGTTATGCGGTGGGTAAAGCTATCAAGCTGCATGCTGACACTGCGAGTGATGCAAACTCAAAGGCCATGCCTTCTGCTTGCTACCTGTCTCATTTGGAAATCCAACTTTTAGAAACAAGCACAACTGTTTCAAACGTTTCTGCTTTCCTTTGTTGGGATGCTACTGGAAACGACCCTCTTACCGCTGAAGCGGTAGAGGTGTCTCTTCATGATGCTCTTACAACCGCAAGCACCATGATGACTGCGGTCGCAATGGATGTGTGGATTCGTGAGCCAGCCGCAGCAACCTCTGGAGAGGTTTACTTGTTTCTAAAGGTAGACTCAGGGGCCGTTACTTTGAAGAAAGCCCGGTTGTACTGGGTTGGGAGGCAGTAAATATGGGTGGGTTTTTCAATAGGTTTGACGCTACAAAACAAAGCATTCGCGCAACAGACCTTGAGGTTGATGGTACAACGATTGTTGTAGATGAAGTCAACAATCGCCTTGGTATTGGAGACGCTGCACCAGGAACAGCAGTTCAGGTCACAGATACGGTTCCGTATTTAACCCTGAAGAACTCTACTGCGGAAAACACGGCGGGCGGCTGTGAGGCTAAGGTCATCTTTGAGGATCACGCCAACAACGCTCTTGGTCAGGTTGAGGTGAGTCACGTCGGTACGGCGGATGATGAGAAAGGTCAGTTGATCTTTTCAACCAATAACGATTCTGGCCTGCAAGCTGCGCTGACAATCAATGAGGCGCAGAAGATAACGGCTGCTGCCGATGTACAGGTCACTGGCGACATTATCCTTGATGATGGTGGCTCGCTCAAAGAGGCTGGAGGCACTGCGGCGCTCACCTTTGATGGCGACGGTCACGTTACCAAGATCGGCCAGGACAGTCCAAGCAGCGCAGATGTTCTGACTTATGACGGTGCGAAGTGGGTAGCGTCAGCCCCCACTGTCGGTGACATCACTGGCGTTACAGCAGGAGTGGGCCTGTCCGGTGGCGGGACTACGGGGGCGCTTACCCTAACTTTGGATTTGTCCGAGTTAAGTGCGATAACTCCTACTGCCACCGATTCGTTTGCTACGCTGGACTCTGATGGAGCAGTCGAGCAACGCACAACCATTACGGCGCT
>TARA_R110002012_G_scaffold80079_1_pt1 | contig 12988 bp, 3 predicted proteins | sample TARA_R110002012 | Tara Oceans TARA_R110002012 (sample SAMEA4396515) | marine metagenome | biome: Westerlies Biome; feature: [DCM] deep chlorophyll maximum layer (ENVO:01000326); material: water (ENVO:00002006), including particulate matter (ENVO:01000060) such as... | depth 40 m
GCTTTAACAAGACCTGACAATCTATCTACTAAACTATCTCCATACTTTAAGTTTTTATCCTTAGCCATTTTCTTTATTCTTTGTAACCCTCTTATAAGCGATGTGGCTGTTTCTTTACGTATAGAACTGTAAGTCTTTTGTATTTTGTTTAATCTTCTTTTTTGAGGATTTGAAAGACCATCAAAACTTTCAGGATCTGCACCTTCTAATACTTTGTTAAATATCTTTAAAGACTCACCAGCGTCAGTTTCTAAATATCTTCTTAAAACTCTTCTGTTATTGTCCATTTTAATTTGAAGAGCCTTATTAGCAGCAGAACCAGGAGTAGATAATGCTAGTTGTCTAAATATTCCAGAGTATTCTGATTCTATTTCAGATATTTTTTGTAACTCATATCTAGATAGAGTCTTATTTGCAACTGATAATAACTTACTTCTACCCATTTCTGCATTAAATTCATTAAGATTAGTAAGTATTTCATTTACTTTAGTTCCTGTAGAGTTTGTATAAGATCTAAAAAATGATGTTTCTGCGCTTAATTCTTGCTCAAACGAAGCCAATTCTGGTATACCCCTAAGTGCAGCCTTACTTACAAAAAAGTTCTTTGCAAACCAGCTTCTTTTTTTAGCAACTCTATCATTAAAATGTTGCAAGCCTGCTTCAAACTTTCTAAACATTTTATAATCTATAGGAAATTGAGCAGGATCTAATGCCATTCTTTGTGTAGATTTTTTAAATATAGATTCAAATGTTTCGTAATCATTTCTACCTGATTTTTTTATATTCTCAAATCCAATACCTTTTTGAAAATGGTCATACAACTTTATCATTTTATTATGTATATCTAATTTTTCTTTTGGACCTAAAGTTTCTTTTGTAGTTCTATCGAATTGACTTTGATTTAACAAACAATGTGCATCACCTGACATTCAGTCTCCTTAATTTTTATAACATTTCATTAATCTTTTTAGTTTATCCATGCCTGAATCTTCTTTTCCATTTAGCTCACCTAAATCTTTTCTACGCATTCTATCAACTTCTGATACCCTTAACATAGTTTCACCAACTTTTTTAAGAGTACCATCTTCATTAGTCATATACTTAGTTCTACCCCAAACTTCATCTGTCTGCAAACCAGACATCTTTAGAGCTCTTTCTGTTTTATATAAAGTAACTGGGTCAATCATTCCTCTACTACCATCAGCATACTCTAAAAGATTTAAAGCAGCATTTTTAAGATTTTGATCTTCACTTTGCAACCTTGCTATAACTCCTTCGCCAACATTCATTCTATTTAACATTGGATTGTTAGGTACATCAGTATCTTCTGTATATAATCTAGATTTATATATTTGTACTTCTATTTCAGGAGCACCTTCTTTTACATAAGATATTAACTTCATATTTTCAATATCTTTTAACATTGTATGTGCAAAATCCTTATCACCAGCTATTTGTCCACTTGCTATTTTAGTAAGTATACCCATAACATCTCTTGCTAAATGGTTTTGTTGTAATACTGTATCATATTTATATCTACCATTACCTACATGAACTTGTGAAAAAGTATTGTCTGAAGTTTTTGGAGCAAGCATTCTAAGTATTAATGCTTTTCTAAATGCTTCATCTGTTTCAGCAATACCAGAAAAAAGCCCATCAAGTAAAATAGACTCTCTTGTTAACCTTAATTGCTCTTGTTCAGGTTTAGTTTGTTTAGGCATTTTTTGAGTTTGCTGTATAGTTTCTGCAGATATTCTTTTATAATGCTTTGTTATTAACTCTAACTCAGCTGGAAAAAACTTTCTTTCTGTCCATACACCATTTTCTTTATTTCTAATAACAGGAGTACCACCAAAAGCATCTTCTAATATTCTTAAACCTTCTTGCTCTCTACTATCAACAGACAAATATTTTCTTGCTCCTTGTAATAACTTGTCATTTTTAGATATGTATGTAGCATTAGATTGGCCAGGCATAATAACTTCTTTAATTTTTAAGCCTGTTTTGTCTCTAACAACAATAGGTTTATTAGTATTGTTAGTATAAGTATTTTTTTGTGTATCAAAATCTTTCTTTCTGTTAGGAAACATTTCTCTAGGAGGATACAACTGTGTATCTGGTTCATAAACAACAGAAACAGCTGCATCAAGATATGCTATTAATTCATCTATTTCAATTTTTTGCCTATTAAGAGCGTCTAACTTTGTGCTTGGCTCTCCTGGTCTTACAAACCTTTGAGTTTCTTCTATTTGATTATTTATGTAAGCTCTTTTTCTACTTAACTCCTTTATAGCTATTACATTACCTTCAGCATCAACAAAATTTCTAATTGCTAAAGACTTTAAACCTTCAAGAGTAGTTCTGTCAGTACCACCATAATCTAAGTAATTTGTAATTGCATCTAAAGTACTAACTTGACCATCATTTAAATCAATACTGTTTAACCTTTTCTTTCTTTCTACATATTGTCTAGACAAACTATTCATAGCCATATCAAAAGGATTTCTAGAATTAGCCATATATTCTTTAGCTAAATTTAATGCTCCTGATATATCATATTTTTTGTCTATACCTTTTTTATTAAACACATTAAATGCACTAGATACTAAACCTTTCCAAGCTTCATGATATGTTTGTAGTCCTGCTTTTCTAGTAATACCAGTTTCATCAGCTTCCATACCTTGATTTAGTTTTAAATACTTATTTAAAGGTCTTATAATTCTATTGTTTATAGCATCTCTAGCCCCTTTAAGATCATTTGATGATAAGTTTCTTCTATCTGAAACAACAAACCTATCTTGTTTATCAATTATACCTACCTCAAATAAGCCTGTTTCCATTATACCACCAATACCTGACTTACCATACCATATTCTGTCTTGATTTTTTATAATACCATTTATATCTGCCTCTGCTTGGCTAGGTAATTTATTATACATGTCAACAAATCTAATTGCCATATCATTTATGTTATCAACAGTATTTATTTGTTTTGCTCTATCTACTATTCTAACAGCATACTGAGTGCTACCTTCTTGCCATTTAACTAAACCACCTGGATCATTCTTAAACATATTAACTAAATAAGTTGATGTTTGGTGCATTTTAACAAACTGACCCATAGCCATTTTAACTTCTTGCTCTAACTGTCTTTGAGAGTAAACACGATTATCTTTATTTAATAATTGTATTATTTTTTGAGACACTACAGATTCATTGTTAGTAGGGTCAAACATAGTTTTTAAAGCATCCCTATAAGTTGTTTCTGTTCTAGATATTGCACCAGCATTTAAGTTTGATTGTTGCCAGAACAAACCAGGAGCAGCAACATAGTTAAAAGATTTATCAAAGTCAAAGTCAGCATCTTGTGGTTTAATAGCATCTGCATGATTCATTTTACTTACATTACCAGACATTTGATCTACGTGAAATCCATCTACATCTGCATTATAAGCCATTCTACTTATAACTACATCACCTATCATATTACGAGGCTGTCTAACATTTAACATACCTACAGCAGCATCAATAGTTTCATTTCCACTTTCATTCCATTTTTTAATAATATGCCCTACTTCATTTAAATTAGATACACCATCAACAATAGAGTTGCCTTGACTATCTTTAAATTTATTAATAGATACTTCATTTGCTACAGCTTTTTTGTATGCTGCTTTATTTGCATCTGAAGCTTTAGATATAACTCTTTTTGTATGTATATCTATTATTGTACCATCAGAAGTAATAGCCATGCCTTCTATTTGTAAAACTTTTTGCTGGTCTAACTCTACTAAAAATCCATCCGCTTTTCTTGTACCTACATCAGGAGCATCATAATCTATTTTTTGTATTATTACGTTTTGTATTCCACCTTCGTTTTTAGATGCTACTTTCCACTTTGTAGATGTAGCAGCATAATAAGAAGGCATAAATTCACCAAAATATCTTACAGTTTGAAAGTCGCCAACCTCACCTCTTACACTTATTTTTAAGTTACCAAAATCTGCGCTCATAACATCAAACGACCCATCTTCTACTTTACCACCTGCAATAGATCCGTTGTTTAATGCGTATCCTATTAAATTTCTTTCAAGTTCTTGTCTTAAGAAAGGCTCTGCTATTATACCATTATTTTCTAAAACAGAAGACATAGGACTGTTTATAGCTGCTGGATCGCCAGACTCTATTGAATGTCCCATAACTTTTCTAGCTAATGCTGAAGCTTGGTCAATATTACCATGTAACAATTCATCTATTTTATTAAAATTAGAAAGTTTTTCTGGTAAACCTATCCAATCACTAATACCATTTCTATAATCCATATGAACACCTGCATTTTGTCCAACCATAGGCCTTTTTTCTTTAGACACAGTTCTTAAACTTAATGCACTCATAGGTACTTCTGCTATATTATCAGTCAAAATATTGCTACTTCTACTATCATTACTATACAGATTTTGATCATTAACTATAAAATCTAACCATTTACCTTCAGTTAACGCAATATCGCCAGCATTTTCTAAATCTATAGCCTTAGTTCTTACATTTCTATCATTCATAGGCATCTGAAAACCATCTCTTTTAGCATTTATTTTAGCAGCAGAACCAAATGTTAATACATCTAAACCTAATTTATCTAGCATAGCACCTATTTCTGGGTCATATTTAAATGCTGTCTTTAAGAAAAACTCATCTATTCTACCATTTGTAATATCTACATTAGCATGTGTTACAGTAGGTTTTATACCTCCAGATTTAAACCCAACTACATCACCTCTATCATTTGTAATTACCATATCTTCATGCACACCTTGCATACTAAGCATTGCTAAATATGCTTTTTTAGACATATACGCATCACCATCAACAATAGATTTTGAAACTTTTGCTAAAGATTCTAATTCAGCATCAGCCTCTTCTCTTTTTAAAAGTCCATCTGTAACCATTTTTTCTATTTGCACTTTAGCTTTTGTAATAGAATCAAATATATTAACCATATCTGCAGTATCAGTAGCATTTCTTACAGGATTACCATTTGCATCAACAACCTTTCCTTCATCATCAATAGATAATACTTTTAGTTTTCTTCCAGGTTTATAAAAGTCTTCTACTTCAGACCATACTTTTTTATATAATCCTGACTCAGCATTTTCATATATAGTTCTTACTTTATCTAAATTATCTTGTGTAGGAATAAAACCATTTTTAGGTTCATTCATCTTATCTCTTTTAGCGTAATTTTTTAACTTCTTAAGATCAACAGTTCCATCAGCAGCTAAAACATCATCTAAAGCACCAGGGTTATTTTTCATAACTCTAATAAGTTCTATACCTGTTATAATATCATTAGGTGTTTTAGGTTCTTGCATCTTTTTTAATAACTGTCTATGTGAATCTTTTACTAACTTACCATTAGAATCGCCTAGAATAGCCTTAAAAAGAAGGTTCATATCACCACCAGTATCACCAGTTGCTTTATCTCTAAATGTTGTTTTTAGCCTTAAATACAAATCAGAGCCACTATCAGTTCTTACTATTAATGATGTCCCTTCATTTAAATTCATTAATGTATATGAAGCTTTAGATAAGTTTGCTGTAATATTTCCAGGTAAGTTAGCCATATGACTTGGTTGGTTACCTCTTAAAAAATTAGCTTTATCTTTTATATCTACTATTTCAAACTTACCAGTTTGTATAGATGAGTTTATATCTGACAATCTATTTCCAGATACACTTCTAATAACATTACCATCTACATCAATTCCAGAACTATTAGCAATAAATATACTATTTTGAGCTGCATCTAATTCGTTTAAAATACCTGTAAATCCTCTATCTTTTGAAAATCCTTGTACTTTATTGTCTAAATATAGTTTTTCACTTTTTAAGTCAATTTGCAGCGTTTTAATATCTGTTTTAGAAAAGTAATTAGATGTTATTGTATGAAAATCAAACTCTAATTCATTTGCATCTGGTATAGACATTGTGTTGTCAGGGTCATTTTTTAGTAATTCTATTTCAGTTTTCATTTTAACTTTAATAGGTTGTAATATAATTTGATTATATGTGTCTCTACCTGCTGGTGTACTAACATCAAACTGAGAATCACCTTGAGCAATTAAATCATTTTTAACTTTTCTTAAGTCTATTTTTTGAGCAGCACTTAAATTTGGATCATTTATCATAGGGTCAAACATACTATTAGCAAACTCTTGTAATGAGTTAGCATCTATTTTGCCTTTTCTATCTAAATCAAAAATATAATCAAAATCACTATCTGTGAATTTATACTTAGCTTTAAATGCAGTTACACTAATTTTTACAACTTTGTCTACAAAGTCTTTTGCAGGAATATCAGTACGAGCATTAATTCTTTTTAATACCTCTCTAAACACTTCATCATCCTTTAGCGCTATCTTTTGTCTTTTACTTTTTATATCTGCATGCAAGTTAAGTAGCATAGAATTGTAAGCGTCTAAACTATTTTTATCATAACCTTTAGACTCAATAGCACTTATAAAACTATCTATATCTCCCTTAACATTTTGTAGTGCTCTTAAAGTATACACGTCACCAGTTTCTATTGCTTGTCTCATAGTACGATTTAAATCAGTCATACCACCAGATACGTCTGACAAAAATCCAAGCAGTTCTTCTTGACCTTTAAGTTTTTTCTCATCATCTATATTTGCAAGACCAAGCCTAAATGCTTCTATATTGTTTTTTAATGTAGATTCATTTGCAGTTAGCTTATTTAATGATGCTTGAAGATCTGTTTTTAAATACTGACTCATAGCCAATTCACCTTGACCAATAGCTTGTTGTATACTTGCAATAAAGTCACCTTCATTTTTTTCTACTAATCTATCAAACTTTATTGGAGCATTAGACTTTTCAACATCATCAACAAGTTTAGAATAAAAATCTTTTACCCTAGTGTAATCTTCGTTTGAAATCTTACCTGCATTTTTTAAGTTATCTAATCTTGAAGTTATCATTTGTAAGCTAGGTAGTTTAACTTCACCACTTCTATCACCTAAATTAATTAATGGATTGTTAGCCATTTCATTTATAGCAACTTTAGTATCTATTCCTGTTGCAATATCATCTACACCTAAATTTTGTAAAGATTTTTTAAGTGAGTAATCTTTAAATAAAGCTAAATTTTCTGAATTAGAAAATAAATCACCAGTTAGTTCTCTAGCTTGATTTGCAATAGCAGTTAACTCTTCAGCTTTAATTGTTTGACCTTTATTAGACAAAACAGAACTAGGTCTTAAGAATTTAGCCATAGAATGTAAGTTTCTAACAACTTCTATATCATCTGCTAAATCTACATTTTGTAGTACTTTTTCATCAATTTCTGGAACGTTTTTAAATAATATATACCTGTCTAGCATTTCATCAAAAACTCTAGCTTTTGTAGGGTCTAAACTATGGTCTCTACCTTTTGTTATTATTTCATAAGCATTTACAAATTGCTTTTGTCTTAATAAATGATAATAAGGTAAAACCCAAGCATCACTAGTTAATATGTTTGTATCTTGATAATTAGCAGTTTCTGATTTCCAATTTTGACCATACGTAAGCTCCATCATCATTTCTTCATGCTTAACAATAAGCTCATCTAACTTTTTATTTTGTTCAGGATCAAGTGTTTTAGTTGTTTCTTCACCTAATTTTAACCAATTACTAGATTCACCTGTATTTAAAATATGTCTTAATGTAGATAAACCTTTTGCATTACCTTCTATTTTAAGGTTAGGCATAGTTATTTCGCCAGTTTCTCTGTTCCATTGAAAATCAGACTCTTTTATATTAAGAATACCCATAATACCATCTAAAAAACTTCTGTGTATATCTATAGGTTGTTCAGAAGCTTCAATCATTCTTTTATCTAACCAATGATCTAAAGCAAGGTTAATATTTTGTCTGTTTAAACTTTGCCCACCAAATTCAATTCCACTTAATTTACCAACAAAGTCTATTGCTTGGTCTTTAGTAAAACTAATATCTAAACCATCTAACTGATTAGCTTTATATAAGTTTAAAACTTGTTTAGCAATATGAAACTTTTCTTGTAAAAGAAACGCCTCATCATTTGTTATGTCTTTATTGGCAATCATATCAGCAATTTTAGCATTAAAAGCTAATTCTAAATCAGTTCCTTGACCGCCTGCATTATCATTTATATCTTTTATTCTTTGTATCTCTTTTCCAATATTATCAAACTCTGGTGTGTTATCTAAAGTTTTTTTCATTGCTTTACCAGAAGCACTTCCAAGACCAGCCATAGATGAAGGATCTCCATACTTTTGTAGTACTTTAGCCATCTGCAAACCATCTTTACCAAACGTGTTTAATCCGCCTATTGTTTTTCTTAATTGGTGACTTTTAAATCCTAAATAATTATAGTTACCTAAACCAAAAGCCATATCTGAAGGTTTCATATATTCTTTTAAACTACCTGTATTAAAGAATTTATTAAAAGCTTTACTGTCTGTTGCTTTATGGAAACTATGTGGCTTTCTACTGAAATACATTCCCATAAATACATTTGCTGCTATCTCTGGAGCAGTCTCTCCTAAAGCAGACATTGCTTGTTCTTTGCTAAAACCATATTTAGAACCACTCATTAAAAAGCCAGGTAAGTTCATAGCTACTACACCAACAGCCATTCTTGGTAAAGAGGCAATCATATCTGCTCCAAATTCTTTAGACCACTCAATTGGTGCTTTAGCTAAATATGTACTTCTTATATCTTTTAACATTTCTTTCATTTGACCTTCATCAGCACCTTTTTCCATATACCATCTAGGTCCTTTAGACGCCCATTTTTCTATAGTATTTTTACTGAGGCCTGTTTGATGCGCAATATTACCTTCTGATAATGCATCTATAGCCGCTAATTGTCTTCTAACAGCCTTTTTAGTCATACCATTGCCTGCAGTACCTATACGTGTAAAACCTGCAGCAAACGATTGTTTTACAAGATTTGCCGCTCTAGGTAAATGAGATGCAGTTGTGCCACCTCTACCAAAGTATTTTGTAATACCAAGCGGAGCAAAGTAAAATCCTTCTTCTAACATACTTCCTATTATGTTTTTACCTGCTTTTACGCTAAAGAAATCTAAATCAGATCCCATTTCATTATATTCAAACTGACCTGTTAATTCATTTCTAGAAACATCGAGATTTTCTTCCACTAGATTATTAGCTATACCTCTAGCAGCACCAAGAACAGAACCAATTGCGCCATCATAAGCCATAGCTCCTAAAAATAATCCTGTTTTTTCTCCTGCTTGCCCTAAAGTTAATCCTTGCATAATTTTGCTATTTGCAAGCCTACTACCATATATTAGTAATAACTTTTCAGCATCTCGAACATTATTCCTTGTAACAATTTCTAATAATTCTTTTGCCATAGGTGTTGTAATATCATCTGATAATCCAAGCTCTCTTGTTAATGAACCTTTTATTTTATTAGAGATACTGTTTTCTATTATGTCTCTTTGAACACCTTTATTACCTGCAAATATTTTAGCCATTTCATCATAAGATGAATATGATTCTTCTACTAATTTTCTACTTAATTTGTCATCTAATTTAACACCTGCCTTTTTAAGCCCTGCCTCAAAACCTTCTTTACCTGCAAACTCAGAAAATTCATTTGCACCTTTTTTAATAGCATATTTACCTACTGCTGAAGACATACCTTTTTTAGCAACACCACTAACACCAGCAACTCCTGCTTTAACCAAACCACCACCAAAAACAAATCCTGGTAGCATACCTAAACCTTGACCTACAATATAACCTGCTTTACCTGCTCCTGATAATTGATCCCAATCTCCAGCAGCTGCGCCAGCAATAGATTCTTCATAAGTTACTGCTCCTGGGTCTGTAGCTTCTAGATATGTATCATATGCATCAATAGTATCAAAAGTTACAGCTGACGTAGCACCCCAAGCTGCTTGCCCTAAAAAGTCATATAAAGAACTACCTGTAGTACCTGTAAGGTCTCTTTGATCTTCTTGAACTTTTCTACTATCGCCATATATTCTATCTAAATTCCTATTTAGTATGTCTTTATCTATTCTGGTCATTTATTTTATCCTTGTATCTGTATTTAGTATTTCATAAACATCATCAGTATTAAATAAGTTGTTATCATTTTCATCTTTTATACTACTCATAAACCCTATGCCTGTAAGATTATCTTTATCACCATAAATTGTTTTCTTTAAATTTTCAGTTCTAATATCTCTTTTAACATCTTGGTTATATACACTATTTACATGTTCGTATTCATCGTCTAAACGCTCATCTTCAGCTTTAATTTTATAGTAATCATTAACAAGTGTCTTATGTTTGCTATCACCCCATTCATTAATTTCTGGGTTATATTCATAATCACTTGCATTATAAAAAAAACTTTCATCAGTAAAAGCATCAAGTACATTTAAAGGAGTAGTTACAAGGCCAGAAAGATGATAGCCAAATTGTTTTAAAGGCTCACCTGATTTAAATAAATTCATCATACCCCATCCAGTTTGTTCATCCCATAACTTTGCTTGATCATCAATTTCAGCAGACTTACCTTCTAATCTATTTTCTATATCTGCCTTTTTATCTTCGTAATGTTTATGAACAGTATAATTTTCACTTAATCTATTAGGACTTAAGTTACCTCTATCGTCTTTAATTTGCATAATATCTAATATATCTACAGCTCCGTCTTCATTAAAATCATATAAGTTAGGATTTTCTTTTGTAAGTACAGGTCCTTTTGTAGACCCTTTTACAACAGCAGGAATGTCACTTCCAGGAACATCAGGAGTACCAGAATAAAGAGTCTTACCATATTCTGTTTCTATTGTAGGTATACCACCGCTACTTATAATATCAGTACCACCAGTACCACCTACACCTAAAGATGCACGCTCACCTTCATCCATAACTGCTGTTTGATATACAATATCATCTAAAGCAGCGCTAACAGCTTTAGGAGAAGTATCCATTAACTTTTCATCTCTTCTTACATTTCCTATAAACTCATCTACATCTCTTTTAAGTAAATTATCAGATTTTGTTTTACTAAGACTTCTTCCTGAAGTTTTAGAACTTCCATAAGTATCAACAATATTGTCTGCTAAAAAACTTTTTCTATAAGAGCCTTCAGGGTCTATATGATTAAAAAGATTAGAATAAGTATAGTTAATATCTTCACCTTCAAAAACGTTTGTATTGTTATTATACAAAAATTTATATACCTCATCAGCATTCATATTAGAAGTTGTTTTTACTATATAATCTTTAGCTAACTCTATAGCAGTTTCATCATTTCCTGAGCCTGTTTCAATAACATAATTTGTATATTTTTTTAAAGCATCTGAAGAAGCTGACATTATTAGTTACCTCCTTCGAGTATATTTATTAACTTTGTATTTCTAACTCTATTTTTTTGATTTAAAATATTAGTTTGTGCATTAGGATCATTTAGTATATTTGTATTATATCTATCATAAACACCGCTTATATGTCCATAACGTATATCTAATTGCTCAAAAAACCCATCAATTTCCATTAATTTAGGCACACCATATATAGACCTTATAACTTCTTCTAATCTTTGCTTTTGAGCAGGGTCACCTTCATCATTGTAATTTCTTTGAGCTTCTTTAGCATATAAATAGTAGTCTTCAAAATTACTTTGAATTGTTTCACCTAACCTAGTTTCAGTTTGAGAGTTAGATTTAATAACCATATCTTGATAAAGATCAAAATAAGAATTTAATATTTCTTGCTGTTCTACATTACTCATACTAATAAAGTCTTCTTCTAAACCTTGGCTCACAAGAAACCCATGAGCAACTTGAAACTGTATTTGACCTATTCTGTCTCCAACTTTTACATCATTTACACTATCTAGTTCATCTATTTGAGATTGATCTAAAGTAGACAAAGTAGTATATTCATCAAAATCAACATTTAAATTAGAATTTCTAATAAACCCTCTCATATCAGTTTCATATTGAGCTGCCATTTTAATTTCTTGATCTTCAGCATTTCCTGTTGCTAAAGTTTCATAATATACTGTTGTTGCTACGTTCTTCTCTTGCTCATATTTAGTTTTAATAAAATCATCAAGACTTGTTTGCATGTCTGAGCCAGATTTATCAAATAAGTCAGAAATAATTGCATCTTCAATTTTCGATTCATTTTCTAAAGTTTTGATTTCATCAGCAGTCATACCACTTGTATCTACTTCTTCACCATATATAGCATTATAAGCATCTATACCAAAGTCACCTACATCTAATCCTTCTCTATCACTACCTAATGCAACACCTCCAGGATACGCAGCTACAGCACCACCTTCTACAACATTCTTAACTCTAGCAACGCCATCGCTTAATACATCTTTCATTGTGTCTAACTCAAGATTTAAGTTTTTTATATTAGTAGTATAATAATCAGTTAAATCATCAAAGTTTTTATAATCAATTTCAGTAATATCATTTATAACAGCTTCAGGACCTTTAGTTTGATATAAATCATTTACTAAATTTAAATCTACATTAGAGTCTTGCAATTCTTTTTCTTGAACTTTTCTTTGAGAGATTAAATCTAAATATTCTCTTTCAATAGTATTTAAGGCTCTTTCTTGCATTTTAAATTCTTTATTATCTGCATCTAAACCTTCTTGATACTGTCTAGCTTCAGCCAGCCTAACAACATCATAAAGCCTATCTTCTCTTCTTTCTTTAGCTCTATCTTTGTTTTCTATATGTTGTAATAATATTTTCGCTACGTTTGACATAATTCTCCTAACTAAAACGGGCTAGCGTCAGCTATTTTATAAGTAAATTTACCTTTTAATTGTTCTTTTTCATTTCTAAGTTGTTGTTCATATCTTTCTATATCAGCAACTTGTTGATCATATTTATCTGCAGTTCCTTCAACTTGTAAATTTGTTTTGCTTTCT